>Ga0182742_1001742_pt1 | contig 26486 bp, 27 predicted proteins | sample eDN5th37CBELigMG_FD_128880 | JGI IMG/M metagenome (GOLD analysis project Ga0182742, IMG submission 128880) | Enriched Miracle-Growth compost microbial communities from Emeryville, California, USA - eDNA 5th pass 37_C BE-Lig MG (version 2)... ...
AGAAACTCTAGTTCCTGGAGGTGCCATTAATTGAACGTGATGAGTTGATTCCATTTTACATTTGATACGCTGTCCGTTTGATAGGGGGAGACCTACAACGATTTCCGTTTCGACCTTAACGCTTACATTCCCCGCAGCATCCGGCAGGGTCACATGATTGGTTTCGCTTTTTATCTCAAGCATTTGACAGCTAGTAATAGTTTTATCTGTTTTAACTATCCCTCGTACCTGTTTGCTGTACGTAGTAGAATCTATCACTCTTGCCGCTCTTATTCTTTCAGTTTGAAAAGCCATTAAACACTGCTCAATGGAATTATTTCCTGTGTCGGGGTCTGTTTCAATAGATGCTACAGAGGCTTGCAGACATGTCAGTTGATTATTTGTAGGAAGAAGGGTAATAGATACATCCAGCATGGCTCCGTTGGCTAAATCTCCAAGAGTCCAAGCAACCAGGTTACCATTCATAGTACCTTCAGGTGTCGAACTAACATATTCCGTATTCTCAGGTAAAACAAAGCTTAGAGTCACCTCTCTTGCATCATCCGGCCCAAGATTTCTTACTCTCTGAACAACGGTAAAGTTTTGGCCAGCTTCAATAGAAGCAGGGGTTCCTGTAAATTCTATAGAGAGATCTGCATTTCTCACCTCATAAATTAAGAACGATGATCGTGGCCCTTGTAAACAAGCATCCATACGGTCAGCTTGTCCCATCGAAAACATAATGATACAAGGATCGTCACCATAATCCATATAATTCATAAACATATCGCCGTTTGGTCCATTGCTACACGTAATATGAGGAAAGGTCGGACAGCCAAAATTAGGTCCCGCCTGATTAGGGGTATCATCTACTAGGTCTGACCCAGTACATGCATCACCATCATCCCCCCAGATATGAAAAAGGTTGAGCCAGTGCCCTACTTCATGTGTGGCAGTTCTGCCTAAATGAAAGGGAGGAGTAGCTGTCCCAGTGGTTCCAAATGCTTGGAAATCAATAACCACACCATCGGTATCTGCAGGTCCTCCTGGAAATTGAGCATAGCCTAAAAGGCCGCTTTCAAGATTGCATACCCACATATTCAAATATTTATCTGATGGCCAAGCATCAGACCCGCCTACAGTAGTAAATTTCACATTATCAGCCGCTAGAGTAAATTCAGTCACATTGGTGGGTACTCTTACGATTCCATTTGTCGGGTTACCTTGAGGGTCTACAGTAGCAAGTGTAAATTCAACCCTTGCATCTCCGATTCGGTCTTGAAAAACGCCAGGTACATTCACAATATCAGCGTTCAAACTGCGAAAATCTTGATTCAAGACGACCATTTGACTATTGATTTGCTCGTCAGAAACATTCTGTACCGGTGTATTGTAGACCACGTGAACGACTACTGGAATACGAATAATCCCTCTATCAGCAGCTAATAGTAGTTTACTTTCCTTAAAATCAGCAGTGAATTTTTCAATCTCCGCTCGATTTTTAGCATATTCCGCTGACTCCCTCAATAACTTTTCGTGTAAATCCATTGTTCCGCAACGACGTTGCAGTTGTGACAATTCTAACCATCCCCTATTTATTATTTTTCAAAGGAATTCCTTTGATATGGCAATGTATGATTATGTCGAAGGGGTGCTTGCACGCTTGTCCACTTTTAATAATGAATAATAAAAATTGGCTAATGTATTAGGGTGAAACGCCGGGACGGTTCTCATATTTCGTATGAATATTTACTTCCATAATACCCCATCCTATATATGGTTGTTTTAGAGTATAGTGACTGGAGGTTTGAGATGAATACAAAATATAGCCCGCTTTTTCAGCCGATTGACCTTAGAAGTGGTGTTCAACTGAGCAATCGTGTGGTAATGGCACCAATGACAAACTTTTCTTCCAACCAGGATGGGACCGTTTCAGAGGAGGAATTGGCCTATTATCGAAGACGTTCAAATGGCGTTGGAATGGTTGTAACAGCCTGCGCCTATGTCACCCGTAACGGAAAAGGATTTCCTGGTGAATTCTCCTGTGATTCCGATGATTTTGTTCCAAGCTTGAGAAGTCTAGCTTCTGCCATCAAAGAGCAAGGAGCAAAAGCGGTACTGCAAATCTTTCATGGCGGTAGAATGTGTCCTCCTGATTTAGTTCCAAACGGCCGAATCGTCAGTGCCAGCGCGGTTCCTGCAGAGCAAGGCGCTTCAGGACAAATACCGGAAGCGTTGACAGAGGAAGAAATCCAATCGATTATACAAGATTTTGGCGCTGCCACTCGCAGAGCCATCGAGGCTGGCTTTGACGGAGTTGAAATTCACGGGGCGAACGGATACTTGATCCAGCAGTTCTTTTCCCCTCATTCCAATCGACGTGAGGACCAATATGGCGGCAGTTTGGAAAAAAGACTCACCTTTCCTTTGGCTGTTGTAGATGAGGTAAAAAGAGCTGTCGCAGATCATGCAAGCGAACCATTCCTCGTAGGCTATCGCTTTTCACCAGAGGAACCTGAAACACCCGGTATTACCATGGCTGATACGCTAACATTGGTGGATATATTGGCTGATAAAGAGCTCGATTATCTTTCTGTATCATTAAATCAGTATTGGGCAACGCCTAGACGCGGCATAGAGGATTCCCGAACACGGCTTGAAATTATTAAAGAAAAAGCGGCAAATAGAGTTCCAGTCATTGGCGTCGGCTCTATCTATACTCCGGAGGATGCGTTAAAAGCACTTCAAACCGGTGTTGATATGATTGCCATCGGTCGTGAACTCATTATTGACCCAGATTGGGTGATAAAGGTAAAGGAAGGAAAAGAATCGGAAATCGAGACAAAACTAAAAAAAGATGCTCAGGAACGTTTAGTGGTGCCTGACCCGCTCTGGCAGGCCATTATCCATACACCTGGCTGGTTTCCGATAGAGGAATAGTCATGAAATGAGGAGAGCGGAACGTGTCCTCTTCGCTAGAATCACACTCCATCTAACAAAAGAAGGAGAGCAGTTCCATTTTAATAGGTTCTCTTTTGAAGTGCAAAAGAGAAAAAAATAATTAAAATACCCCAAGGAAAAGCATGGGTATTCGCATAAGAATTCGTCATGCTTTTCCTTGTATTTAGACTTCGGACATAGCTTTTAATATTTTGTCCTCTTCTGTCCGAAGATGCCCTGACTTCAGACTCCACCAAGGATATTTTGCCTTCTTCTGTCCGGAGATGCCCTGACTTCAGACACCACCAAGGATATTTTGTCCGCTTCTGTTCGAAGATGCCCTGACTTCAGACTCCACCAAGAATATTTTGTCCTCTTCTGTCCGAAGTTACATTGAACTGCTCTCCTTTCCAATTAGTTCATTGCCTTTTGTATAAACAGAATTCGTGGAACAAGATTTTTCAAGGCAAGCCTTTCACCGACTGAATGATTTATAAAAAGTCCTTGTCCTTGTCGTTCTCTTTTCTCTCTTCAATGACCTTGCAATACCATTTATCAAACCCGACTTTCATGAAATATAGAGACCACGCAACAGGGACTAAGATCAAGTAAAGGATATGCTGCAATACGATTAAGTTAATCACCAAATAAAAAGTCATAATGACACATATCCAAAAAACAATCTTTTGTTGTTTTCGTGCCCGAGCTAAATCCTCTTCCACCCGTTTAAACGTATTACTAAGCACCTTTTCGCGCTTGCTCAGCCTAATCCCTCCTATTCATTCATCATTTTCCCTATACTTGCATCGCTTAACCCGTCCATACTGTTGTTATATTGAAAGTTTATTATATGCTCTAATGAAATATACCAAAGGGGGGTGAAACAGGGGGTTCAATTCATTCTGCTGTTTCATCGGGGATGAAACGCCGGGACGGTTCTCATGTTTCAAGCTCTAAATACAAGACTCAAAGAAACACCCAAAATCCTTGCTGCCTGTCTTAGTGACAGTCCATCAATCTTTTTGACTTTCTTCAATATTTCATCTCTCTCCAATCTAGGCAAGCTCTTCACCTGTGCAATCTCCACCGCGCCAAGATGCTTCCTTATTTCCAGCCTTGCCTGTTCATCTGAAATTCTTGTTTTCTTTTCCGGCTCGGCCCAACACTGATCATTATTTTTTCTTTCATTAAAATCTTTAAAGCTTTCTCTTGCTATAAAAATATCACTAGAAAACTTTTCTAATACAGGCTGGCAGTCCAACAAATTCTCTGGATAGAGAGGCTTCCCGTAGTATCCTCTGCAACTGCTCCATTTCCACTCCTCCGTTTGATTCACGAGTCCTGCTTTCACCGGATTTTGATGGATATACCTCACGACCGTTAGGAAATATCTCGATGTTTCAACATTTTCACTTTTGAACCGATCCTGAAAAAGGTGGCCTGTGGTGTTGTACTTCCAGTTGTAATACGTGGCATAGCTTACTCCGATTCGTTTCATGGTTATCGATAGATTCTCATTTCCCTCTTTGAGAATCAAGTGAACATGGTTTCCCATCAAACACCAGGCATAAATGGACAGTTCGTATTTTACCTTGTACCTTTTAAGAATATGAAGAAATTGAATCCAATCCGTATCTTCATGAAAAATTTCCTGTCTATTCGCCCCCCTCCAAATAATATGATAAATGCTTGTTTGACTCTTCTTTCTAGCCTCACGCGGCACCTTAATCACCTTCTTTTCAGTTGTGAAACGCTGGGACGGTTCTGCTGTTTCATTGAGGAAACACTGCCATAACAACGGAAACGAGAGAACCGTCCCCATGTTTCTTTAATGAATGGAAAATTTGATAAATGAAAAGGAAAGATACGTGTAGTGTCTTGTGGTTTTACCTAAAACAGAGGACTTGTGTGAGTGATGTATTTTGGATGGGGATAGCACAGGGATAACTCCATATTCATATTCAACATTTAGTTCAAAACGCCTGCAAGATTTTATGAAAAATTTAGTACATTGTTTGAACATCAACTGAAACGCCGGGACGGTTCTGCTGTTTCACTTATTGTGAAACGCCAGAACCGTCCCCATGTTTCTTAATCGTTTTTGGAAGCTACGTTGTTATCTTCTTCAACGCCCTCTCCCATCTGGTTACCAATGGCACCGCCTGAAATACCGCCTATAACAGCACCAAATAGTCCAAATGGAGCGCCTATCATAGCACCCGTAACGGCTCCATTGAAAGCTCCCGCTGTTTCACTAAATTCAGTGGCATCTTGATTAGCAAGACTATCCGCTTGATCCTTGCCACTTTCATCTGCATTTCCACCAAAGTTCTCACGTTCATTACGCTGATCCATCGCTTCACTTCCTTGTTTATTAATCGGGAATATGCTCATGATGAAAGCACTCCATCCCAAACATATACTACCCAGCTAAAGCGGTTTTATGAAACGCCGGGACGGTTCGAGGTTGCTGAAAAAGTGTTCATGTAGACAGGTTGGTCTGCAATACCATCAATATTTAGTAAATAAAGTAAGCTGGTCGGCTACATATTGTAGATAACCAGCTTACTTTTCTTTTTAAAAGGACTTTTTCAGCAGTCCCGGACGGTTCTGCTGTTTCACTTATTAGTGAAACGCAAGAACCGTCCCCCTGTTTCATTATTTTCTACTGATACAGTGATATGGGTTACGTTTTCGTTAGTAATGATTAAGGAAGTGATTTTATCTTCAATTTGTTCTTGGATGACGCGTCGAAGTGGTCGGGCACCAAATTCGCTGCTATAACCTAACTCTGCAATCTTTTCTTTTGCTTCCTTACCCATTTCAATTGAAATCCCTTGTTCTTCTAATGTTTCTTTAAGCTCCCCAATCATAATATCGATAATCTCTACCAGGTTCTCTTTTTGCAAGTGATTAAACTCAATAATTGAATCGATACGGTTTAAAAATTCAGGCTTAAAGGTATTTCTAATTTTTTCGATAACATTTGATTGCACTTCTGCCTGCTCTTCACTGCCAAAACCAATTGGCCCTAAATTTTTGCTGCCAACGCCGGCATTAGAAGTCATGATAATAATCGTTTCATTAAAGCTCACGACTCTTCCTTGACTATCCGTTAACCTGCCATCTTCCATAATTTGAAGAAACAGATTCATCACATCGGGATGTGCTTTTTCAATTTCATCTAGCAGAATAATGGAATAAGGGTTTCTGCGAACTTGTTCCGTTAACTGACCCGCTTCCTCATGTCCGACATAACCAGGAGGTGAACCAATCAGCTTAGAAACCGAATGCTTTTCCATATATTCACTCATATCTAAGCGAATCATTCTATTTTTACTGCCGAATAATTCTGCTGCAAGAGTTTTCGTTAACTCGGTTTTACCTGTACCTGTTGGACCTAAGAATAAGAAGGAAGCGGTCGGACGTGTTTTGGGTTTCAATCCTACGCTTGCCCTTAAGATGGCATTGGCTACTTTTTCAATAGCGTGATCCTGACCAATAATTTTACCTGCCAATCTCTCTTTCAGGCCTTTCATTTTTTGCTGCTCTGCTTTTTGCAGCTTTCGTACAGGGATTCCAGTACTTTTTTCAATAATCTCTTCGATCATTTCTACCGTAATATCCTTCGTTATATCATCTGAGTATTCAGATAATACTTCTTTTATTTCTCTCTCTTCATCACGAAGAATCGCTGCTTTTTCGTAGTGCTCTAATTGTGCTGCTTGTTGTTTTTCTTCAGCAATATCGTTTAAGCGCTGTTTTAAATAGTTAACATCTAGCCCGCCATGAGCAAGATTGAGCATGGCACCGGCCTCATCCATTAAATCGATGGCCTTATCTGGTAAAAAGCGATCTTGAATATAGCGTTTAGATAGTGTGACACATGCTTTTAGTACCTCATCTGAGTACGTCACATCGTGATACTTTTCATAGGCCGGACGAATTCCTTTTAAAATATCAATCGCTTCATCAGCAGTCGGCTCCTTAACAATCACCGATTGGAAACGACGCTCAAGTGCTGGGTCTTTTTCAATCATGCGATACTCTTTCATCGTTGTTGCTCCAACCACTTGGATATCCCCGCGCGCTAATGCTGGTTTCAATATATTCCCTGCGTCCATTGAACCGTTAGAAGTCCCGCCAGCACCAACCAACATGTGCAATTCATCAATGAACAAAATGACATTCTCGCGTTCTTGTAATTCCGTAACAAGTTGGTTCATTTTTTCTTCAAATTGCCCTCTGTAAGATGTACCTGCTACAAGTGAACTGATGTCCAGCAAATAGACTTCTTTCCTTTTGAGTTTCGCAGGTACTTTCCCTTTAACAATTTGAAGAGCAAGACCTTCAATAATCGCTGTTTTCCCTACACCTGCTTCACCAATTAAGACCGGATTATTTTTCGTACGGCGGTTTAGGATCTGGAGGACACGTTCAATTTCTTTATCCCTGCCGATTACGCTATCAATTCGTCCTTCTCTTGCTTCATTGGTTAAATTCCGTCCATGTTGATCAAGAAAACCGTCCGTTTCACGATACTTTGGCTGGTTAACCTGAACATATTGCTCGGACTGGCTGCCATCTGAATCCAATCCATTGAACATCTTGTCATCAAAATCAATAGAACCGCTCTGTAATTTTTGTATCGCGATTTCATAGCATTCTGTACACAAACTAATCTCGCTTTGATTCTGACTAAATGACATTTTCAACTTATAACTCGCCTTCGTTATTTGACAGTTTTCACAGATCATCATTCCATCCTCCTCTTTAGTTTGACTAATTCTGACTATGAAGATACGAAAAAATCCACTTCTTCTAGGAGGCCCATTGAAGCTTTTATTAAGTTTTTTCTAGTATAGTGTAATTTTTCTGATATTTCCACAGGGAATGCTTGGGCGAATATCCAACCTTGAAACGCCGGGACGGTTCTGCTGTTTCACTTATTAGTGAAACACGAGAACCGTCCGAGGTTGCTGAAAAAGCGTTCATGTAGACAGGTTAGTCTGCAATACTATCAATATTTAGTAAATAAAGCAAGCTGGTAGGCTACATATTGTAGCTAACTAGCTTGCTTTTCTTTTTAAAAGGACCTTTTCAGCAGTCCCGAACCGTCCCGATGTTTCTGATGTTTCTAATAGAACTTATTTTGTAAAAAGGTCAATTTCCCAAAATATGTTCTATTAATTTAAACCTTTTTCGAGATTGGAAACATGGCCACAGTTCAGGACTGTCGCCGTATTTCACTACTTTGAATAACAAACGAAACACGAGAACCGTCCCCATGTTTCATTTGAACTAATTTTCAATTTATTCTTGAAATTTTAATTGATTCTCATTATCATTATTAGTGAGAATGATAATCACTCAAGTTAAGGGTCACGGTAACAATGTTCAGTTTTTTACATATACCCAAGATATTAATTCATGCTACGAGTTAATCAATCCCCTATGTCTATTAATTTCATACTAGATATAGAGGATTGATTAAACCATATGAGGAGGATGTTTAGATGAGTACACAAACAAGCTTAGTAAAATCTGTTGATAGTTTACATTTTATTAATGGGGAATATGTTCAGTCCCTTTCAGGGAAGGTAAAACCGAATATTAACCCTGCAACAGAAGAAGTGATCAGCCAAATTTCACAAGGTGGACAAGAAGAAGTTAATGCGGCAGTAGCAGCAGCGAAAAAAGCGCTAAAAGGCCCTTGGAAGAAGTTCACATTGGATCAAAGAATTGCGGTGATTCGTAAAATCGGAGATATTATTTTAGAAAGAAAAGACGAGCTTGCACGACTTGAATCATTAGATACAGGAAAACCTATTTGGTTGTCAACGGCTGTTGATATCTCAAGATCGGCCTTTAACTTCCATTTCTTCGCAGACTATTTACGTTCTGTAGGAACAGAAGCCTATGAAACAGATGATATAGCCATCAACTATTCCGTTCGCCGTCCAGTTGGTGTTGTTGGAATCATCAGCCCTTGGAACCTTCCTTTATTACTCATGACTTGGAAGCTTGCCCCAGCTCTTGCTGCTGGTAATACAGTTGTCATCAAGCCAGCAAGTCTAACTCCAACAACAGCAACCGTGATGGGAGAAATTTGTAAAGCGGCTGGCGTTCCAGACGGCGTAGTGAATATCGTAAATGGTTCCGGCGGCGTGGTAGGTACAGCACTTACAGAACATAAAGATGTGGACGCGATTACGTTTACGGGTGAAACAGTTACCGGTCAAACGATTATGAAATCAGCAGCCAATACATTGAAAAAACTTTCTTACGAGCTTGGCGGAAAGAATCCAAATGTCATCTTCGCTGATGCTGACCTGGATGAAGTGATTGAAACAACATTAAAATCAAGTTTCATTAACCAAGGGGAAGTTTGCCTGTGTGGTTCTAGAATCTATGTAGAACGTTCTGCCTATGATGAATTTATTCAAAAATTTGTTGCAAAAACGAAAGAATTAGTCGTTGGAGATCCATTTGATCCACAAACAAAAGTTGGCGCATTAATCAGTAAAGACCACTATGAGCGCGTTCTAAGCTATGTGGAGTTAGCAAAAGAAGAAGGCGGAGAAGTATTAACTGGCGGTAAGCGTCCTGAAGGATTAGAAAAAGGTTATTATTTAGAGCCTACGATTATTACAGGTCTTGATCGCAATTGCCGTGTGGTAAAAGAAGAAATCTTTGGACCAATTGTCACAGTGATTCCGTTTGACACAGAAGAAGACGTTCTTGATCAAGTAAATGATACAGAATACGGATTAAGTGCTTCTATTTGGACAAACGATTTACGCCGTGCTCACCGTGTAGCAAGAGAAGTAGAAGCTGGAATCATTTGGGTAAATACATGGTTCCTTCGTGACCTTCGTACACCATTTGGCGGAATGAAGCAAAGTGGTATTGGCCGTGAAGGCGGTATCCACAGCTTTGAATTCTATTCAGAACTATCCAATGTGTGCATTAAATTATAATCGAGTAATCTAAATGGCCTCCAAAAAGAAATGAATGATGAAGAGGCTCGCTCTACTATACTAGATGATGCCATAATGAAAAGAGAAAGTAATAGACTCCCCCAAATAAATCCTATTCTCTCTGATTTATTTGGGGGAGTCTTTATTTGAAGAGAATCATTTCCATCACTTATTTACCACAAATTATTTTAAAAGAAACATAGGGACGGTTCGAGACGGCTGAAAAAGTCCTTTTAAAAAGAAAAGGAAGCAAGTTGCCTGCCATATGCAGCCGGCCAGCTTCCTTTATTTACTAGATATTGATGATAGTGCAGACTAGTTTATCTACATAAACATTTTTTTTAGCAGTCTCCGATGGTCCTAACGATATGACTTAATCATTTCAAGATATTGAATATCACCTAGCCCATAATGAGGAAATTCTGCCATTAATTTAGCTACAAGCTCTTCTTCAGATACATCTTGGTACTTTTTTATATAACAAATAAGATCACTATCTTTATTAAGGTAATTCAAATACCATTCAATTCCTTTTTTTAAAAAGTCCGGAAAGATAGATTGAGGAAATTTCTTTTGAATCAACACTTGTTTATAAATGGGATAATATCCCCCAGCCTTCAGGGTAAAATGGTCCTTCACTTCAAACCTATCTCCGACTATGTATAGTTCAATCTCCCCCTTATAATCAGTCTGATCCAGCCAGGCAAGAATGGTTAGAAGATTGATTTGACAGAACATATCTAGATCAAACCATAATGAAAGATGAGTGAAATCTCTATAAAGGAGAGGCTTTAAAGGTTTTAGTGTGATTTCAGTATATTGTTCGGGTGTAACGTGATGAACCTCAGCACGCATTCGGGTAAATTCATCTGAAAATACATCGTTACACGTGTCACCATAACACATAGCCTCGTTAAAAGGAATCATTAATTCCTCTTCAAGAAATTGCGTCATTTTAAAATAATGATACATGGATTCCCCATTTAATAAATGCAATATCCTTTTTTGAGTCATGACACCACCTCCTTTTCATGAAACGGCGGGACGGTTCTGCTGTTTCATCGATGCTGCACCTCAATAACAAATGAAACGCGAGAACCGTCCCTCTGTTTCAATCCTTTTGTAATCTAATTGATCTGAGAAGCAGACCGACTCCAAGAAACAAGACCGTTGCTAGCACACCGGTAATGGGATTAAGCCAAAAGTCTACATAATGATTTACAAATGTAAGCATGCCGCTCGTTGTGACCAGAACAGTGGGAAACGCATCTTCAATGGCATGCATCAGCACGCATGGCCAGACGGATTTTGTTAGCCTGTATATTTCTACATACATCATAGCCCAACACACCATAAGTACACAGCCTACTAAAAGTATTCCGACCCTTGAAAGAGACCCTAGATACTCCTCCGGCAGAAATACTAAATAATACACCGCATGCCACAATGCCCAAACAAGCCCCGAAATCAGATAAATAAACCAATCATTGACCTTGAGTTCCAGAAGTTTGGGTGTCAGATGTCCACGCCATGCAAACTCTTCAAATATATTTTTGATAAAATTACCGCCAACCGAAACAACGACAAGTGTTATAAAAGCAGACATTTCAATAGTAGAAAGTTCAATCCCCCCAAATAGAAATGCCAAGCCAAGGGTTACGATAGTAATGAACGGATAAATAGCAAATGACACAACGTACCATTTCAGATTGCCTCTAATGTTCGGCTTAATCCCCATGTCCTTCCAATCCCGGTTATAAGCTCTTATTAGTATAGCTGCTAACAAAGGCAGCACAAGCCACACCAGCATACCTAAAGAATTGCCTTCCGGCTGTTCAGGTAACATAGAATCAACCCATACACCACACCAGCCGCTCAGCAGGACAATCACAATGAAAACCATCAAGCTAATTCTTTGCTTCACTTTAGAGTCTTTTACCATTGTCACCCTCTCCCTCATCGTGTTCAGGCTGCGAGGCTTCCAGTTAATCCCTATAAATACATTGTATTAACCTTGGTCAAGTAATAATCCGAATAATTTTGTTTTCCATGCTATCCCTTCCATGAAAAAGATGCTGTAAGCAAGACCATCATTCCAATGGTATCTCTACTGAACAGCAGGTCATTAAAATGAATACTGAAGAACAAATGAAAGGGTGGCCGGGGAAATTACTCTTATAGATTCCATGCTAACGAGATTTCTTTATAAAAAAACTAAACCCAAATGATTAATTGTTTCTAACCATTCGGGTTTAGTTCATTCTGATATTTCTGTTGAAACGCGAGAACCGTCCCTCTGTTTCACTACCTGTCAAAGCCGCTTAAGCAACTGATTAACGGCCTCAAGGTCAAATTCCATATAGCCCTGCCCTTTCGCCCATGTTACTCTATTATGGTATTCTGGGTGACTCGGATCAGCAAGGATTTCTAAAAACCCTTCATATCCATATTCTCCGCCCACGTCTTCTGGCGGTGTATTTCCTTGTCCTTCTATACAAATAGGATGATTATACTCAAAATCCGGTACCACTTTTTCTACCTCTATGTAATGCTGCCAGTCATCTCCGAAGTCATAATTGTATTTTATTTTTGCTGATAGATAGTCTGAAAGCTTGATACCTGAATCCATTTGCATCGGTATATCATTTTCATACCCAAAGGCTTCCCTTTCACAGACCAGATGTAGAATGGGCTTATACCCTTCTTTATGGGAGCCGGAATGATTAGAAGATAATTCAGAATGGGAGGTTTCTGGATCATATAAATAGAATTCATGAAGATGGGAATCCTTCCACCCAAAAGCAGCTTGAAGAATCTTATGTAATTGACTAAATGTTCGATTGGCTGGAACCACTAGTCTCCGCCAGACATGATGTTTTTCAAGGTTTAACGCGACCAACAGCTCTGCCGCCTTTGAGTCAAAAATAGGCTGGCCAGCAAAAGCCTCAAGATCTTTATACATTTCTTCATTTGGATATATATATTGGTTCTTCCCTTGACCTACTAAAAAACGGCTAATCCTCCTCCCTACCGTACTTTGGATCAGGGAATCATTGGATAAAAGTTCTTCATAGAAATAAACCTCCTCACAAGCCTTATTCATCCTGGCAACCAATGTTCTATCCTTCGTTTTTGTGAAGGTGATTGTCCTTGCATGATGAATATACTGTTCAATAATGTCCTCCTTCACACACTCATCCTGAAACGTTTCACGGATTGCCTGCAACATAAGTGTGTCAAGCTTTGTAAAGTCCTTTGCCTTTAACCCATGAAGAACAATTACATAACGGTTTTTATCGTTCACCATGACAATCGTTTTCCTTCTATTCAACGTAATCAAGTTCGCATGCCAAGAAAAAAGCGGCTCTTCCTCTCCATGCGGTTGAGGCTTAGCCTTCAACTCATCTAATAGTTTCTTTGTACATTGTATCAGCATCACAAAACCCCAATCTCCAACTGGTTACAAAACCATTCGTACAAGTTTTCCTTTATCTTAACACAACTTTAAGCCATTCAAATGAAAGAAGATGAGTTGCTGAAAAAGTGCAATAGAAACGCGAGCACCCTTCTGAACTGTGCCCTCCAATGGTTGGACACAAAAACTAACCATTAGTGGACCGTTCAATCTTATGTTTCATCATCAGCACCGACTGAGCACGCATGATGTGCTGAATCGCATGACATTTTGCACAAATAAGTTGTATATCAATCAAATGACATACCATCTTTTCATAGTCATATTCCTCCATCTCATGCAAATGGAGTTTTCGTTCTTCCTCTTTGGTGGTTGGCTGCCACCCACAAATCGAACAGGTCTTATGTAACTGTTCCATGACAACTGGCCGGATTTTCTTTTGCCAAAGATAAGCAGAAACATTCCCCCAGCACCGTGTGATAATGAAATAATGGCGGTTTAGCATTCATCAATAGCTTAAAGCCGTCTATCATTTTCTCCATTTGCTTCTCTTTCGATTTCTTGCTGGACATGTGTTGAATCTCCTTATGGGAGAATAAAATGCCGGAATGGTTCTGCTGTTTCGGTTGAAACGTGAGAATCGCTTCCATGTTTCATTATCATTCTTATGTTTCTATCATTTGAATAGCCAATACTCTCGAGGGGCTTCTAGATATAAATAAAAAAACAACCATCTGAGGTTGTTCTTTTTTTCCTAGATTGTAAAACTAACATCGCCATCTTCGTTGACTTCAACAGTTGAATAGCTCTCGAAGGTATCGAAATTGGTAATTTCATGATTTTCCTCATGAGCAAAGCTTTCCATATATTGCTGATACACTTCCGAGTCCTTAACTATATGATAATAATAGACTTTCTTCCCTTCGATTACATCACTCGTTCTAAGTAAAAACCGATTAGGAAATTGTTCCTTAAACCAATCCCTTGCTTCCTCGTGGCTGTGAAAATCAGGCATTGACTCAAAATAACTGGAGAGATCCATTTCCTCTATACCTTCTTTCATGTAATTTTTATACACCTTTTATTAAGACCTCACTTATTAGATAGACCTTATTAGTTTAAGTTACATGGGAATGATTTATTCTTCTGCTGGCATGCTCTAAATATCGGATGAAACACGAGAACCGTCCCTCTGTTTCAAAAAAGGCTAATGGATTAGGTCTTTTGCTGGGACAACTTTTCTAAAGATGACATATTCTGTTATGTAAAACACTTAAATTTAGAAAGGAGATGATTAAATGGGAGAAAAATCAAAGTCTAAATCAAAAGAAGATCCAACATTCCGTTGTGTCGAAAGAATGGCAGATAAACTCAAAAAATTTGAAGGGTCCCGCGCTCTAGTTTTTGAAAAAAGCAATGTTGGTGTTACTGTTATAGATGGCATTATTAGAGAGATGCAAGAAAATGGACAAATCCTCCACATGGAAGATGCCGTTAAAACCGTTACCATTCCGGGTTCGATTCCTCTCGTTTTTCCTACTTTTCCAGACTTATATATTAGTGTCTGTGAAGTAACATCGTTTTCCCCGACCCTAACTCCAATAACTCCAACAACTCAAGCAACTCCAGTAACGACAACAGAAATAGACGCTAATCCTAATGAAGGTTAAGGACAAGCCAACAGGAAGTCGATGTTGAAACATGGGGACGGTTCTGCTGTTTCACCTATTGGTGAAACGCAAGAACCGTCCCCATGTTTCATTCCTGATGCAACAAGCCTTTCTTTGATAGCTGCTTGGTCATTTCTTCTGCAAAAGGAAGATGATTAGCGACGGTGTAACGTCTGGCCTTCTTTGTCAGTTCTTTCTGTTCTGCCAAAGGGGGCATTGTCATCAGATTTTTGTCTCTTTGCATGGATTTAGTTACAATTAACTCCCAATCGTCTAAAACGTCTGATGAGCAGCCATTTACCGTAATAAAATGCTGCATGAGGTCGTCCCATTTTTCCGCCGTCAGCACCGACTGCGTACGCATAATATGCTGAAGTGCATGGCATTTTACACAAATAAGTTGGATGTCAATCAAATGACACACCATATTTTCATAGTCATACTCCTCGATCTCATGCAAATGGAGTTTTCTTTCTTCCTCTTTGCTTATTGGCTGCCACCCGCAAATCGAACAGGTCCGCTGCAACTGTTCCAAGACAACGGGTCGAAGCTTCTTTTGCCAAAGATAAGCAGAAACATTCCCCCGTACAGTATGAAAATGAAATAATGGCGGTTTAGCAGTAGGCAATAACCTGAAACCATCGAGCATTTCCTCCATTTGCTTCTCTTTCGATTTCTTTCTGGTCATATTTTTGGTCTCCTTGAAACACTGGGACGGTTCTGCCGTTTCACTTATTGGTGAAACAGCAGAACCGTCCCCATGTTTCATCTGTGTTTCAAGAAAGGAATGCTAAAATGCTATATATATGGGATATTGAGAGGATTATTGGAGATACATTAAACGAGCATCATTTAAATATTAAATATGAGTTCAACAATAAATTAACTGCACCTATGAGTTATAACGTATCGACTAATACGATAAAGTTTAATTATCTTAGAATTAATGGTTATATAAGCATTATGAACGTACAGCTGAGAGAAACCGATGAAGACTTTGTTAAATTGATTCTCTATCATGAGATCGGGTATTATTTAGATTTTAAGAAAAACAAACATGATTTAAGGATTCTCATGTATGGGGATGAAGAGGAAAAAGAAAGGCTTAAATCTACAATTGAAACGAATGCTTGGGAATACGGGAGAACGCTAGTACCTCAAAAATTATTAGAATCATATGACAAAATACGTGAATTAGATATAAAACGCGGGGACGGTTCTGATGTTTCATATTGAAACATCAGAACCGTCCCCATGTCTCACGCAGGCACCGTGACCCAGTTTTTCTCAATCAACCGGGTCACGGTGCCTCCGTTTCACTTTATTTTACAGCTTCTTTTAATTCTTTACCTGGTTTAAACGCTGGAACCTTTGCAGCAGCAATCTGGATTTCCTCGCCGGTTTGCGGATTACGTCCTGTTCTCGCTGCACGTTCACGTACTTCAAACGTTCCAAATCCAATTAATTGGATTTTTTCTTCTTGAGCAAGCGTGTTAGAAATCGTTTCAAATAATGCATCAACTGCTTTAGCCGCATCTTTCTGTGATAGTTCAGCCTGCGCTGCTACTGCTTTTACTAATTCTGTTTTATTCATTTTTTTTACACCTCTACTTTATAATTTCTAGGTAAGAACTACAAATATAGCACATAGTAGTCTCCTATTCTACTTTAAAACCAATTCTTTACTAAACTGTGACCTTTTTACTGCTGACTGATAGGAAGAATGTTCGGAAAACCGTTGAAACAAATAAGAAAGATACGTATGTAATTCAAATTGGTCATAAGAAACAAAGTCTGAAAACGTTACTCCACTCTCTCTATACATGATCCCTCTCCCTTTTTTAATTACTCTATCTCCATCATTTCCAAACTAGTATTCTTTTATACCTCTGAAACATGGGGACGGTTCTGCCGTTTCATTTTGAAACGCGAGAACCGTCCCCATGTTTCAGGTGGTGTCATAAAAATGTCAAAATTTTTTAATAACTTTTTATTCAAAATGATGTACAATATCAGTATGTAGGAGATAAGCTTATTTCGCAAAGATAGGCGGCGTCCTACATGCAAATTCCATTTAAGAAAGGGGAAGATAACAGCAGCGTTTAGGGAAAAGATAGTGAGAATTAATTGTTTAGGCGATACGGCATTAGGATGATGTTTTGGGAAATCAATAATAAAAGCGAGGGAACTTTTATGTGGGTTATTACTGTGTATGGAAAAAGCGATGTTCAAATGTTTGAATTTGATAATCAAGAAGAGGCGAAAGAATCTTTTAAGAAAATAAAGGGAAGCAAAGTCCTTACTGAGGTCATCTACTATAATGACTTTGATTCAGAACTGATCGAAGAAGCTTATGTAAACTCAAAAGTTTCTTAAAAGAAACAAAACCTTTTTATTTACCCATACCAACAAAAAAAGTTTCCAAATTCTAAATCGCCGAAACCATAGTGTGCGGGGGAACCATCTGGATTCATTAGAATCCAAGGGGTGAATCCTTTACATAGGTAGGGCTACTCTGGCCCGAATCCGTCAGCTAACCTCGTAAGCGTTATAGAGAAAGAAGGTGGAGCTTGTGGCACCTAAGAAAATGAAACACCGGGACGGTTCTCGCGTTTCACTCGATGAAACGCAAGAACCATCCCTATGTTTCCAGAACCGCCTAAAAAACCGTTCTCAACATAGAGAACGGTTTTTTATATTATGGCTAGATGTTTAAATTATTTAGAAGTTTTCTTTTGTTTCTCATCACAGCAAGTGCATTTTCCGTACAAAGTTGAAACTTTCTCATTCTCAAAATGATCAATTGTGCTATTGCAAGTTTGGCAGATGATAGTTCCCATTAGAAAAACTCCTCTTTTTTAGATTTTTAAGTTAGGTAATTCTAGTTTTTTTTAATGTAAACGTTTTTTATTTATTTGTTAATCTTATAATAGTATGTCACATTTAGTTTGTCAACCGTAAATTGTATGTCACATTGGGACGGAAATGGGACAGGCGGGACACATGAAAGGTCCCTCCTCTGTCCCTGATGAAACATCGGGACGGTTCTGCTGTTTCATTAAGTGAAACGCGAGAACCGTCCCCATGTTTCCCCCATGTTTCCAGAACTGCCTAAAAAACCGTTCTCAACATAGAGAACGGTTTTTTATATTATGGCTAGATGTTTGAATTATTTAGAAGTTTTCTTTTGTTTTTCATCACAGCAAGTGCATTGTCCGTACAATGTTGAAACTTTCTCATTCTCAAAATGATCAATTGTGCTATTGCAAGTTTGGCAGACGATAGTTCCCATTAGAAAAACTCCTCTTTTTTTAGATTTTTTGGTTAGACAATTCTAATTTTTTTAAATGTAAACGTTCTTTTATTTATTTGTTAACCTTATAATAGTATGTCACATTCGGTTTGTCAACCACAAATTGTATGTCACATTGGGACAGGAATTGGACAGGCGGGACGCACAGGGGGTCCCTCCTCTGTCCCTTGAAGGATAGAGGAAACATAGGGACGGTTCAAGGCCACTGAAAAATGCATCTGGGGAATCAAACTTTTATAATAATAAAGAAAAAATAAGTTTCGACGTAAGGAGATAAAAAAGTCTTAAAAATAGGATACGCAAGGGCGGTTTCCCATTGCAAAAACCTCATGATTCCTAATAGCAAACAGCAACAAAGTCCGAGACCACTGAAAAAGTGTTCACTTGGAACAGTGGATGAAAAGTTTCATCAATATACAGAAAATAAAAGGCATTGATTATCTACATATAGTAGGTAATCAATGCCTTATTTTCCTTCAATGACTTTTTCAGCAGGCTCGAACCGTCCCCATGCTTCATACCACTCTTTCTTTTCTACTGCCCGCCGGAGCAATAGTGATTCCTGTTGTTTCTTCAAAGTCATATAAACTTCCAGGTATGTCTGTGAATCGTTCGAGTTCATTATAGGCCGGAATTCCGTGGTAGGACATGTCCAAACCTTCTTCTTCCTCACGTGTACTTGCTCGGAAGCCAACCGTCTTTTCACAAACCTTTGCTATGAATGTCCCGCCAATAAGTCCCCAAACAATGACGACTGCTGCACCTAGCAATTGTACTGTTAATAGTGATAATTGACCGGTTGTGAAAAGACCTTGTGACTTATCAAACAATCCAACAGCTATCGTTCCGAACACTCCGTTAAAGCCATGAACGGCTACAGCACCGACTGGATCATCTACTTTTAAATGGTCAATAAACAAAGTGGCATAAACAACAATAAAACCACTGATGACCCCAATGACAATCGCACTCCATTGTGAAATATAGGCACATCCAGCGGTAATAGCCACTAATCCAGCTAATATGCCATTAATCGTCATACTCGGGTCCGCTTTTCCAAACTTTTTCATTGTTAAAAGTAAGACTGCTGTACCTCCGCTTGCCCCGGCAAGCATCGTATTAAGGGCAATGGATGCAAGATCTGCATTAGAAGCATCTAACGTACTTCCTGCATTAAAAGCAAACCAGCCAAACCATAACATAAAGGCACCTGCTGAAGCTAAAGGAATATTACTAGGGGCAAAAACATTGGCACTTCCATCTGAATTAAATCGGCCATTTCTCGGACCTAATCGTTTAGCCATGGCAAAAGCAGCAAATCCTCCTAGCGCGTGTATAGAAGCCGAACCCGCAAAATCCTTCATCCCTAATTCTGCCAACCATCCATTACTGCTCCAAATCCAATGACCAGAAAGTGGATAAATAATCATACAAACCAGTGCAACGGTTAAAATATAAGCTTTAAAGTTCATCCGCTCAGCTACTGCACCTGAAATAATCGAGACACAAGCTACGGCAAAACCCATTTGAAATAGTACAAAGGCTGCACTAGGTAATTCAATAGAAAGAGCTATTTTTTCTGGACTGCCAAAAAGGCTGGTACCGATGATTCCAAATGCATCTTTCCCAAACATGATTCCAAAACCCACTAACCAAAAGCCTAATGTCCCGATGGTTAAATCAACGAAAATTTTCATCGTTACATTGACAGCATTTTTCGTTCGAACAAAACCCGCTTCTAGTAAACTAAATCCACCTTCCATAAACAACACCATTGCCGCAGCTAGTACAACCCATACGGTATTTAAATACATTAGTTCCATACGCGTCACTCCCCTTCATTTACTAATTCATCAATACTCTCGTCTGCTTCCCCTGTTCGAATGTTATAGGCTTCTAAAATGGGATAAACATAAATTTTACCGTCCCCATCTTCCCCGGTTTGAGCCGAATCAATAATTTTCTTTATCGTTTGCTCCACCATAAAATCCGAAAGGACAATTTCCAATTTTACTTTTGGTCGGAGAGTGACTTTATAATTTTGTCCTCGGTAGACTCCCTTACTGCTTTTCTGTTTTCCCCTGCCAACGACCTGAGATACGGTAAAGCCTGTAATTCCTATACTTTTAAGCCCTTTAATCGCCTCAGTCAGCTTTTCAGGCCGTATAACAGCTTCCACTTTTTTCATTACAATCACCTCTTAGATAGACTTTAATAATAAAGGTTTAGATTTTTTTGATCACTAGTGAACAAAGTATCCAGAAAAAGAATGAGGGAATATCAAATCGATCCCCTGCCCCATCTCCTGCATTCGATTCACTTGTTTGCAAACGACAATGTTTACCGACTCAACGACCATATATTCGACTTAAATGGTTAACGGAAAATACTCTTCCTTATTTTTAATTCTTTTGTATTATTAAAGATGTCTTATTTCTTAACTGTATTATAATACTTTTATATTCATCTATCTAATATCAATTAATTATAAAATTAATCTAAGTTTGATATTGGTTTTAATTAAAGAGAAACATGGGGACGGTTCTGCTGTTTCATCTGGTGAAACACGAGAACCGTCCCCATGTTTCATTTATTATATAATGGAGTATGTGAAACAGCGGGACGGTTCTGCCGTTTCATCTGGTGAAACGCGAGAACCGTCCCGCTGTTTCGGGAAGGAGAGATTAGATGATATGGTTGCTTTTGCTGGCGGTTGTGATTGGGGTTATTTTATTTTTACGGAAGAAACTCTCGTTTAAATTTGGTTTATCGCCAAAATCAGTAGAAACCAAACCAATAAAAGGTTTAAAAAAGCTAAGTGATAACCTGGAGCGGTCCCTTAGTCACAGTTATATGGAAAATGTAGAAGAGAGGGTTCACAAAGAGGTTAAATTAAAAGAAAATGAGTACAAGTGGCGTCTACTCGATTTAAAACGCTACTTTATTTTGACGGCTCTTTTAAAAGAGGTTCCCATGTTTAGCGAAAAGGTCGATGATCTATGGCATCAGATGCTCATGTTTACCCGTGAGTATGATGATTTTTCAAAAAAATATGCAGGCCATGTTCTTCACCATCATCCAAATGTAAAAGAGTCACCTGATCCTGATTTGCGAGGATTTTTTGATTGGGTGTATACTGAGCTTTTTTTCATAAGAAAAGAAAATATCTATCTTTATAAGGGCTTTTTCAAGCACCCTGTACATCCGACTATCATTGATGAGTTTAGAAGTTTGCCAGAAAACGAACTTATAAATCGGTACTTTAAAAGTGATACCAAATATATGCCTACCTTACTCTCGCTTATCTCCGCTATGAAAAAAACAGCAAATAGTGTAAAAGATTATGAAAAACGCGTGATACAAGAAAAAGTGAGAAAAAACAAAGTTCAGCAAAATTACAATCTCATGCTCGTTCCATTCTTATCTGTTTCTTACTTTCATTATGATGATTTTTCCAGTTATATGAAAAGTGGCTACGACCACTCATCAAGTTCTTCAAGTTGTGGATCGACCAGCTCCTGCAGTTCTTGCTCGTCCTGCAGTTCCTGCTCAAGCTGTGGAGGGGGTGGGGGCGGAGATTAATGAAACGCCGGGACGGTTCTGCTGTTTCACCTATTGGTGAAACGCAAGAACCGTCCCCATGTTTCATTTTCCGCTTAATCGCTCCGGCAGGTTTTGGATGGATTGCACAATGTTATCGAGTTTTGCTTCAATTCGGTAAAGCAAGAACAGGGTAACGGCAATGGGAAAACCGACCTCGCTTATGAGGGGAATAAGTTGTTCCACGAAAGACACCTCGCTTCTTTATTACTTACAGGAAAAGGCCGCCTCCAGATTGGATGGCAGCCCTTTGGTTTTCAAGGATTACGTATAAGGAATACCCTTATACCATTTCGTAATCAGTTACGTTATGCTCCACAAGTCGCGCTTCTTTCGCACTGACAAAGCTTTGTTCTTCACCGCCGAAAATATCGGCTGCAATAATCAAATCCATTACCTGCTTTACTGCCGTCTTATTTACCGGCTCTTTTGGATTATCAATCGTCAGCTTAGAAGTTTTCCCCAGACCATTTGTAAAATGCAGTTCAAGTGTTTTTGCCATATCCGTCATCCTCTCCTCTTCACGTCGTTTTCACTTACCCGATTACTTCATAAAGGTCGGTCTTTTCAATTATTGACAGTGGAACGTTCGATAGAGAAGCCAGTGCCTGCCCCACCTGGTAAAGCTGATCAGCCGTAGCCGTTTCAACCACACTGCCATACGTCTTTGATTTAAAAATCGGTTTACCGCCTTCGCCAATTCCTGTTTCATAAGTCAAACGCAACTTAAAACTCTTCGCCATTGTCTGTGCCATCTTTATCATCCTCTCCTTTCATGATTGTTATATAGAGAAAGGAAGAAAAAGTGGCCTATGAATTTATATTTTTTTGAAACAGGGGGACGGTTCTGCTGTTTCACCTATTGGTGAAACGCGAGAACCGTCCCCCTGTTTCATATTATTTTCTTGAATATATTGAAAATTAAAACTATAATAATAGTGTTTTATGATTCCAAATACCTATTTTACATAACCAACCAGCCTTGCTTGTTCCTTGTATAGTTAAAAGGACTTATTTAGTATTTATCGTTTCACAAAAGGAATTTTGGCTTACCGTGCTATAGGTATTGGATGGATATTACGAAAAGGAGGGCTGCTGTAGTTTTTTAATCAATCATAACAAAGGGGAGATTTGTCATGCTTAAGAGAAAATTTATATTCGTGAGTTTAGTACTAAGCTTGTTGTTTATTCTTAGTGCCTGTACAGAAAAGGAATCAAGCAGCACAACTGAAAAAGGAGGGAATGATACGGCAAGCAATCTATTAACCGTTTCAGGTGATACCGTATCTGAACAAGGCGGATGTGTGTTGGCTAGCCGTTTTACAGTTGGGGATAAAATTGTTTTTCGTATGGATGTAAAGGATCCTTCTACCAATGAACAAGTAGAGGATGCGAAAGTACAGGTTCATTTATCAACAGGTGAAGTATTAGATATGGTATATGGAGAGCATCCTCCAGGCGCTGAAAATGCACCGAAGTTTTGGGTTGTCGCTTATCCGGTTACAGCAGAAACACCGACAGGAACATTGGAATACCATGTAACAGCAGAAGCCGGCGATCGTAAAGGGGAATTCAAACCATTTAATGTTCAACCATCATTATTAACAATTGTAGATGCTGCTGCTGTTAACGGACAAGCTCCGGCTCCAGAAGCAGCACCAACAGAGGAAACAAAGCCAGAAGAAACAGCTAAAGTCGAAACAAATCAAACGATTGATTTAGTAGCAAAAAACTTTGAATTTAACGAAGACGAATTCTATGTAAAAGCGGGAGAGGAAGTCACATTAAATCTTACTTCTGAAGAAGGTACTCATGGAATCGCCATCATTGGGCTAGATGTGACGGTTGATAAACCAAATGGAACAGTAAAGTTTACACCTGAAGAGCCTGGAGAATATCCCATTGCCTGTAGTATCTTTTGTGGTGCTGGACATGGTGATATGACAGCTAAATTAATTGTAATATAGTAGAAGGAAGGTAGAATGGCTTGTCATATAGACGATTAAAGACACCACTAGTCCTATTCATAATGTTGTTCGTTTTGATTAGCTTAAGCGCATGCCAAACGGAACAAGCAAAGTCTAACTCTCATTCTGAAAAGTCTGGGAAAACAAAAGAAAGTAAAGAAGCAGCATTAAAAAATAATATCACATTATCCAGTATTAGAGGGACTGTTCGGCAAACAATTGACTTTACCGTTAACGAGCTCGAACCTAATACAGATGTTGAATTATTTTGGATGACGATGGATGGGAAATATATTGTAAAAGATCTTTATGAAGTAGTAGGTCCTGATTTTACAGAAAAAGAGGTTGTCCTTGCTAAAGGAACTAGTGATGCCAATGGTGAATGGAAAGGCACATTTACGATTCCGGAAGGCTTTGGAGGAGATTATACCGTCTATGTTCGAGCAGGGGAATCGAAAATTGGCCAAATTGGGTTTATAGTAGATCCTTCTTTTACCATGTATCCTGAATCTGGTCCAGTCGGTACAGAAGTTACGGTAAAAGTAGAAGGCCTTGGCTGGAGTACGTATATGCGTAACTGGCAGCTGACATATGATAATAAATACACAGGATTAGTAACCGCGATCTCGACCAATGGGACGGCGGAAGCAAAGATACGAGCTGCCGGATCACCTGGAAAGCATGCCATTCGATTAAGAACGGGTTACCTCGGCATGCCATACATCAACTATCAACAGTCGCCATACCCGGATAAGCCGGCACCAGATTTCATGTTCGAAGTGACGAATGAAGCTCCCGTCATGGAGAATTATGTAACTGAAACTCCTGAGGCGGCAGATGGCGGCGTAGAAATGCCTAAACTGGTTAATAAATCGGATGTTTCTGTGACTCTTGATAAACACGAAGGAACCGTCGGGGAACCAGTGAAGATGACGGCTGCAGGGCTGCCTAAGAACCAAAAGGTAGAACTTATTTGGAATACAATGAAAGGAAGTCGTGTAAGTGGTTTAGGCTTTGCTGAGGAGAGCTCCACACTTGCCTCTCTAACAACCGATGACAAAGGACAATTATCCTATGACTTTTCAGTTCCAGATGATCTTGGAGGAATTCCTCACCGTATGGATGTAAAAGTAGGAGATGAGGTATACGGTCAAGAATACTTACGAATCCTCCCTTCTATCGTGGATATTTCTCCAAAGTCAGGGCCAGTCGGTACGAAAATCCAGATTACCATTAAAGGCGGCGGATGGACTGAATTTGATAACGCCTATTATTTAACCTATGATAATGCGTATACTGGATATTTATGTGCCTTTAACAGCCAAGGAAATCTAACCTTTGATGTGATTGCAACGGGTGAAAAAGGATACCATATCATCGACCTTTACCCTGGAATTTACAAACAAAAGGTAAAAGACACAGATATGACTCTCATCCCACAGCTGACTTATTCAACAGATCACCCTGGATCAGCCATGCCGGCCATTCGATTAGGGTTTGAAATAACTGAATGAAACATGGGGACGGTTCTGCTGTTTCACCTATTGGTGAAACGCGAGAACCGTCCCCATGTTTCAATATTGACCAAATTCTTTTGTGGCGCGGACCATTGTTTGGATGACTTCGAAAGGGACGTTGTATGGAATTTCAGGTCCTTGGGATGAAATAATGTATCCATATCCATTGGCGGCTTTGTTAATAGCCTTTTTTACTTCCAACTGTGTTCGGATGGAATTCCAATATAGCATTTCGATATTATTGAAATTCCCCATGATAGCAATCTTGCCTTGAGCCGCTTTTTTACATTCCTCTAGATTATCTTTATAATCGATAATCGCCACAACCGCTCCCGTTGTCGCAATTAAATCCAAAATACCTTGCGCACTGCCCACTGCTTCGTAAACGACTGGTACGGGAATTTCTTTAATTGTTTCAATGACAAGTGGATGAACATATTTTTGAAAAAGCCGCCTGCTGATTACGGTTTCTGAAGCAATACCGTCTGCCATTACAATCATATCCGCACCCTGATCAATCATTTGATTTGCCCAAGAAACGACATATCGTCTGCATTTGTCTAATAACATCTTTAAATATTTATCACCGGATTTATCTTCTTCCAACAATAATCTCATAAAAGGACCGGTTCCCATTAGCATACTTGGCAGACTGAAAGGGGCAATAAGTCCTCCAATGACAGCCGTATGATGCCCTACCCCTTTAGCTAAAATATTGATGGCTTTTAATGTTTCCTTTGTTTCAAGCGATCCGGAAGGGTCAGGTACCTTTAAATCAACGATATCTTCAAATCTATGAATAACTATTTTTGAAAGGGTAGGTGAACCATTTTTATAATAGGTCAGGGGGGAGCCCCAAGGGACTAAGTCCTCTACCACATGCGGGATTCCAAAAACAGCATCTTGTTCCAATTGTTCTAATAATTTTAATTGCCCGTTCGCAATATGTGTCCCACTTTTTTGATAGGTTGGCAAGTCGATGTTCAACAATTTTGAGCCTTGGGACAATGCAATAGGAATAACAGGCACTCGATCCACCGGTTGAAATGTAGCCGCTCTTACTAAACGTTCTTTTGAATTCATTTGTAATCTACCCCTCTATTCA
>Ga0182742_1001743_pt1 | contig 26475 bp, 24 predicted proteins | sample eDN5th37CBELigMG_FD_128880 | JGI IMG/M metagenome (GOLD analysis project Ga0182742, IMG submission 128880) | Enriched Miracle-Growth compost microbial communities from Emeryville, California, USA - eDNA 5th pass 37_C BE-Lig MG (version 2)... ...
GGAGAAAATGCATTTTCTCCTACTATTTCATGACCATACAGCTTAAATGAGTCAAAAATCAACAATATTATTTAACAAAGCCTTCTTTTTAAAATGACTTTTTCAGCAGCCTCGAACCGTCCCCATGTTTCATAAGATGGTATAATAGGATAAATATCATAAACTTCGGAATGTTCCTTAAATAACTATAGTTGTATATTACTTTCTGTCGTAAGGAGGATTCATATGTCAATTAAAGCAACTGGGATTACTTTTAGTGATTTATTTGGTGTTGATCAAGAGAAGGATAATTTCTTGCAGTCGCATCAAATGTTCGTTTCCAGTGCAAATGCTTGGGGGGCCTTAATTAAGGACTTAATTTTGGCACTTGGGATTGAACGAGCCAAGCGCTTTTTGCTGCGTTATGGTTATCAATGCGGTCTCCATGAAGCCATTATGTTAAAGGATATGTTTAATTGGGAAAACAAGAAAGAATGGATTATGGGCGGTGTCACGATGCATAACCTTTCTGGAAGGGCCTCCTCTGTCCCAATTAAAACCCATATAGATCCCGATACGGGCGAATTTGATGTAGAAGGATTTTGGCATGATTCCTATGAAGCCAAACAATATTTAGAACACTTCCCGCCTCATTCTGAAGCGGTTTGCTACTTTTTAGAAGGCTATGCCAGCGGATATTGCAGCACTTCCTTTGGAAAAAAGATTGTTTTTAAAGAAGTCGAATGTATTGGTAAAGGGGATGCTCATTGTCATTTCATCGGTAAAACACTTGATGCATGGGGAGATGAAATTTCAAGTGATTTAGTGGATTATGCGCGGGCAGATATTGGAGATGAGCTTGACAGGGCCCATAAACGGATTGAAAAACAAAGCGAGATATTAAAACGAGGAAATATTTTAGGAAATCAATTAACCGAAATTGTTCTTCAAGGAAAAGGTCTGGAATCGATCGCTCAAACGCTTGGGAGAAGTTTGAAATGCGGAATTGTTTTCTCAAATAAATATTTCGAAACAATCACAGAGTACGGAGATATGTACAATTATTCATTAAAAAAGATTATCGAAAACAGAAACAACCTTCTCCCCCATGATCGTAATAAAGTGAACGCATTGATTGAGCAGCGGAAAACGATTCAACTGGGTTCCCTTGAAAGTCTAGAATTTGCACATTATCCGCTCATTACACCGATTATCGTTCAAAATAATGTGTATGGCTATATCTCCATTATTAAGGATTCCAAGGAAATTGAAGAGCTTGAAGCTTCCTTTATCGAAAGAGCAGCCAATATTTGTGCCCTTCATATCCTCAATGAAAAAACAGCCATCGATACAGAGCAGCGGATGAAAGGGGAATTGCTGGACGAACTATTACTTCAGCCGAAAATAGATGAGAATATTACAAACAAGCTTTCCCTTCTAGGCTATAACCTTTCTGAGCCAAAATATGTCTTCCTGTTTCAGCTGCAAAATCAGCAGGATGATGAATCATTAAATGAAGAAAAGGACTTTATTATTAATAAGCTGCGGAAGCTTTCCTCTGCTGGGCATGAACAACTATTGGTTTCTCATTCCTTTGGACGAATTCAGGCTCTTGTTCCAGAAAGTTTATTACAATCATTCAAAGGAAGCACGCTTTCTTTCGGAAAAACGATACTGGAGCAATTTTCATCACAGTTTCCTTCCGTCTCCTTATTAATTGGAATCAGTAATATGTGCACAAATATCCAGCAGATTCACGTTCACTATAAACAAGCGAAAAAAGCTTTAGAAATCTCCCAAATCAATGGGCAGAAACAAAGAGTGATACTATTTTCCGATATTGGCCATATTTCCATTTTATTAGATGCCCGGAATCCAGAAGAGTTGGAAGCCTATGCAGATAGAATATTAGGGGACATCCTTGAACACGATATCACGAAGTCAACCGAACTCATTAAAACACTTTATGTATATTCCAATAACGACTGCAACCTGCATAAAACCGCACGCAGTATGAACCTATCCATTGGGGGCATGCGCTACCGACTGACCAATTTAAAAGAAAAGTTTCACATCGATATGACCCATTACAATACACGCCGCGAAGTTCAAATGGCCTTGGATATCTACCTAGCCTTCGGAAAGTTCGACGGAACAAATGGACAGATTTAACTCAACATAGAAAACCCGAATGAGAACTCCAACTAGGGTCATTCGGGTTTTTACTTATTTTATAGGCTATATTAAAGTACTATGTTCATAATGCCAACTTTTTGACAAAGCCATTTTATAAAAGAAGCATATAAGCAATTAAATCGACTGCAAGAATCAGACAAACAGCAAAACCTAGATTCCAACGGACTAATTTGATTGGATGGATTCCTAAAATACTCGTCATCATGGACGAAACCACATTGAACGGATTTACCATCAATAAGGCCAGTAAGGTGGCAATTAGCAGGAAGGCAAGGCCATTTTCATTCCCAATAAAAAACGGGTTGAGGATATTTGCTAATAAAACAATCAAAACAACCGCATGGATACCTAAATAAGATAAAAACCAAAGCATCAACGAAACGAAAATGCAAAAAATAAACAGATGCATATAATTAAACTGTGCCACTAGGATTCTGTTTAACAGCTCAGAAATAGGGGATTTTTGAACCATGGTCAGAAAAAAGCTGGCAGATAAAAATAATAAATTGAAGTTGGCCATTTTTTCCACCCCTTCAGGCCATGTTCGTTTTAAACGCCGCAGCAATAAGGGAAGCTTTCGAATACATACACTCCAAACCAACGAGAAAGGCGCCAAAATGAAAATGATGGAAATCAACATACCATAACCAAATACGCGATTCACAAGAACGACCATCCCAAACAACAGCAGAATCGCAAGAAGTAACTGCAAGGATTTCGTTATTTCTTTTCTCGGAAATTCAATAAATGGTTCGACTTGATCCTGATGAATGGAAAGATTATATTGTCTTCTTTGTAAAAGCCAATCACTCATTAAAAAGATCAAACTAATTCCCATCAGGATGGGTAAAATCACCTCATAATCTGCATGGGTCGCATCCACACCAATGAGCACAACCATTTCTATCGGACTCCAAAATAGGGCAAGGGCAAATGGACGAATCATGGAGCTGTTCAAGAAGCGCTGTCTTACTTCATTCACCACCACAGGAATCTTCTTACCAAAACTATGTGCTCCAATTGGAATCGCTGCAATCGCCAAAAACACACTTAATATATACACACCAAGTGATGTGCGGCAATAAACGCCGTGCACGGTTTGGACACGATAATGAAGCAGTTTATTCATCGATTTATCATACCTGCCCACTCGGATTATGCTTTGGATAAAGGGCAACACAACAAATAACCCAAGAATTCCAGCCATTTGATGAAAGCTAGTCAGCAATAACTCCAAACGGAATGATGAATAGGACCACAACCCTAAACCGATAACTAAAAAGATCGTTCCAACCGTACTATATAATCGATTGGCTTGCCTGTACGAAAGCAAAATGGAAAGAATCGCGAAAATCATAATCAAGAGATCACATACAAACAGGTTCAAAAATAAATTCAAAATATACAAAATCGGAACAGCTGCATAGACAAACACCTTCATAAGCATCCTTCTTTCAACAAACTTTAAGGTTTAATAAAAAGGCTTTGTTTATTAACATGGTTGGATTTTTGACTCATCTAAAGCTGAAAGGCGTGAGAAATAGACATTTCTCACGGATGAGTCAAAAATCAAGATTAACAACATTGGTTACTAGCAAAGCTAATAAAAAATCTCCGGGATTAACCGGAGATTTTTTTGAACCCCTTACGCCTTCATTAAACCTGTTAACCAAGTTGCAAGTGATGGGAAAGCAATAATAAGAGCAATTAACAGTAAATTCATAGCGATAAACGGTAAAATCGCTTTATAAATTTGCCCCATCGAATACTGAGGTGCCGCGGCCTTCATGGCAAACAAGTCCATTCCAAATGGCGGTGTCATCGTTGCCATCTGCATGTTAATTAAGAAGATTACACAGAACCAAATCGGATCGATTCCCATTGCACCTACAATCGGCATCACAACTGGCAATGTCATCATCATAATGGACATGGGTTCAAGGAAACAGCCAAGAACAATTAATACAAGCTGAATGAAAATAATTAACATGATTGGAGTCAAATTCATAGTCGAAACCGTTTGAACCAACCCTTGTGTAACCCCTGTGAAACTCAAAATTTGACTGAATGTAGTCGATCCAACCATAATCATTAAGATCATAACCGTCATTCTTGCCGTACCAGTTAAAGATTCCCACAACAGTTTCCATGTAAACTTGCGATACGCAATCGCCATAACCGTTGTTCCTGCCGCACCGAGCACAGCTGATTGAGTGGGTGTAGCAATCCCAAGAATAATTACACCCAATACTAAGAAGACAATAAAGCCGAGGGGAAAAATATACTTGAAGAAATCTGTAATCTTTTCCTTCATACTATAGGTTTCTACTTCATAGGAAGGTGCTAAATCAGGTTGAAGCGTACAACGAATGATAATGTAGGCTAAAAAGATAAGAGCAAGAATAATTCCTGGAACAACAATGGCCACTAGAAATGTTCCAACAGGGACCCCAGCTAGTGTCGCCATTAAAACACCAAGTGCTGTAGGCGGGATTAAGATAGCAAGTCCCGCACTGCCCGTAATAGGGCCTAAAGACATCGAAGACTTATAACGGTTTTTCTCCATCTCCGGAACAAGAAGGGAACCAAGCAGGGAAGTAGTAGCAACACTTGAACCGCAAAGAACGGCGAATAACGTACCGCTTCCGACCGCTAATATACTTAATCTTCCCGGTATTCTTCCCATCCATTTTCCTAAGGCATTAAATACCTGCGTACCAATTCCAGTTCTGAACATAATTTCACCCATAAAGAGGAACATCGGAATCGCTAATAGTGAAAATAACGAAACGGATTTAAACATGTTTAAAGGTAATTGCTGAAGCCCGGATACTCCCCCCCATAGGAGGTAAACACCGATAATATCAATGATTAAAAAGGAAAATATAATGGGGATTCCCAACGCAAATAAAATGATTAATGCTAAAAATATGATAGGTAAAACGATATACCATTCCACAGTGCTCTAACCTCCAATCTTGATTGACTTTGTTCGTTCTAGCTTTTCAAAGCCTTAAAATTCTTTATATGTTGGATAGAGCGGCGAAGAAGCTGTATAGCTAATAAGGCAAATCCGACAGGAATGGAAGCAATTAGCGGCCATCTAGGCCATTGAAGGACGGATTCAAACAAGGCTCCCTTTTCATAAAGACTCATAACCACCTCTATACCGGACCATACAATCACTAAGGAAACAAGCAAGCATACAAGTGAACCAAAGATTTCAAATAAGGATCTCACTTTCTGCGGTAATTTCTCAATGACCATTTCAAACCGTAAATGACCTTCCTCTCTCATCAGCCATCCAGCCCCTAAGAAGGTAATAAAGGCTAACGCATATTCAGAAACCTCCAATGCCCACTTTAACGGGGCATTGAAGAAGTATGTCATGATAACATCCAAAATAATAATTACGATTAAAAGTGACATGAGCACATTTACGATTGCTAGACATATATCAAATAACCAATCTAACACATTCTTTTTCTCGTTTGCCATTGCCTCACACCCTTTATTCGCTTAATTTGCGCAGGTTGTCCACCTCATCAGGGATTTCTGTTTTTAAATAATCCCACTCCACATCATAAGCTTTATCTGTTAATTCCTTAGCATCTGCCTCAGATAATGTAATGAATTCTACACCAGCTTCTGCTAATACTTCTCTTTCTTTCTCTTCTGCTTTCGTATGGTAATCTACCATATAACGTTCAAACTCTTCCGCTGCTTCTGTAAGAGCTTGTTGATTTTCCTCTGAAAGAGTATCCCACTTATCAGGATTCATGACGATCGTACAGTTAGAAGTCCAGAATGGGTGATCTAATACAAATTTCGATGAATCTGTCCATCCATTTTTATGAGGACCACTGATGCCGCCAAATACAAATCCTTCTACTACACCAGTTTGCAAGGATGTATATACTTCACCTGGATCAATCATAACGGAATTAATTCCTAGACTATCGAAGAATCTTGTATAATTTCCTGTTGCTCTAATTTTTGTACCTTTTAAATCTGCTAAGCTTTCAATTGGCTTATTCAACCAAATTTGCGGAGAGGTATTTAACCAACGTCCAAGGTAAATCATGTCGATTTCTTTATGTTCTTCTACCATTGCTTCATAAAATCCATTTTCTCTTTCTTCCCAAGGCTGTAATCTAGATAACGGCATTGCTTGTACAGCACGGTTTTGTGATTCATATTGACCTGTATAACCAAATACCATGTCCATAACGCCCGTTTGTACGGCATTTGCTTGTTCTCCGACAGGAATTACATCCGCTCCGCCGCGCCAATTAATGGTAATCTGTCCGTCTGACTTTTCTTCCACCAATTTGATATATTCATTGACAGGCTCGATTAATGGATCATCCTTTGCTAAGAAGCTTACTGCATTAATCGTAATCGCATCACCGGAACCGCTGGAACTCTCTGATGACGAAGAGGACGAATTGGAAGAACATGCTGCAAGCATAAACACTGCTGATACTACGGCCAATCTGCTAAATATTTTTTTCATAATCTAATGACCCCCTCTGTTTCTTTTCATGTAATGTAAAAAAATGAATAACTCACTCGTTTTTTGTGTTACTTTTCTTGTATACTACAGCCTCCTGTGTCATCGTTATTCATTGTTTATTCTTAATTTTAACGTTATTACTATAGTAATGATGTAAAATAGTTTACATTTTTTAGATATTTTAAAGAATATTGTAATTATGATTAATATTTGGAATATTAATCATAGTCATTCGCTATATCTATTCAACTTATTAAATCAACAGAGGAATTCCTTTTCCATCATGTACAGGTAGTAAACATGGTTCTTCCGCTAGAGAGTTGACTCATCCGTGTGAAAATGAAAAGTCCGTTTCACACGCCTTTCAGCTCCACTGAAAGGTTGCGAATATAGTCATGAAACGGGAGGAGAAAACTCGGTTTCTCCTCCCGTTTCATAACCATATCGCTTAGATGAGCCAACTATCCACTAGTATCTGTCAAAATAGTAAAAAGGACATATCTAGATAGCATTCATCTTACTATATCCATCGAGAGCTCTTTTATTTTTAATCGTAATGACTTTATTTTCCGTTTCAATAATCCCAGAATGATTCCATTTCTTTAGAACCTTATTCAAGGTCATTCTCGTAAGCCCTGTATGTTCTGATAATTCCTTTTGTTTAATAGCGATTCGATGATCATGATAATGCTCGCTAAGTTCCAATAGAGTATAGGCGATTTGCTGCTCCGCTGTTTCCAAGAAACTTGTTTCTGTCATTTTTGCCATTTTGTGTAAAAGGGAATTTAAAATAATCATAATAGACTCATCAAAATCTCTAAATAATGATTTAATGTCCTCAACGGTGAAATAGTAAACAACCGTATCTTCTAATGTTATAGCAGTGGTAATAGCGGGGGCGTTAATTAAGGCAAATTCACCGAAGAAATTTTCTGAACCAATCATATTAATACTCTTCACATTCCCTTGATTTGAACTGGATTTAATTTGTACAAGCCCCTTTTCAACCCAATAAACCCCATCCACCCTATCACCTTGATTATAGATGGTGGAGTCCTTTTTCAAGAAGATGCGTTTCCCATGTGATAAAAACCGATCCCATTTTAGCGGGTTTGTTTGAATGGATTCTGTTATCATATGATTTCCCCTTCCCTCTATCATCCTTTATTCCTAAATGATGATACGTGATCACAAATAGTTAATTTAAAGGCTTTTGTAAAAATAGTAACTTATAGTAGAAATTAGACTATATTTTTCTTATATAAAATTTTCTTTATGAATCATTAATAAATTATCAATCTTTTTTATTATTATATATTAATTTCTGTTATAATTGAACTATTAATTTATAATATTCTAAATTTACTGACATAACTTTTTTCTCATTATAATGTCATGATAAGTTTGAAATGATATTTGTGATCACAAAACACAATAGTAGGTGGCTGCAATGAAAAAAACGATAAAGAAAGTACCATCGATTAACGATCAAATCTATCAATTGCTTCGGGATGAAATTAGCTTGGGAGAGATTGCTCCAGGTACAACAATAACCTTAAGAGAAATGGCTGATAAATTTGGAGTCAGTACAACACCTGTCAGAGAGGCTGTACGAAGGCTGCAAGCAGAAAACTTCCTTAAGGTAGAGCAGCGATACATTTCGATTCCTAAATTATCGAAGCTCGAAGTGATGCAGCTATTTACCATTCGCGAAAAGCTAGAAGCACTTGCTTTAGAATGGGCTGTACCCCATATCAGACCGGTGGATGTACAAAGTTTACGTTTAATCCTCAAACATATGGATCACCATTCCATCTCGAACAGTCAATGGCAGCAATTAAACCGAACCTTTCATCTGCAAATCTATCAGTATGCTCATTCGCAAAAGCTGTATAGCACCATTGAAAATGTTTGGGACTCAGTCAATCCATACCTGCACATTTATACGAATGAGGAAAGTTTTTCCAAAATAAGTCAGATTCAACATTATAAAATGCTGGATTTAATAGAGGAAAAAAAGGTAGAAGAACTTATTCAGTTATTAATCCAGCATTTTGACGGGACACGTCAATTAATTATGAATGCGCTGGAAGAAGACTTTTCTTAACCTTTATTTCCCTGTTGATGCACCTTTTTACCAATCAAAAACGATTCTATTGCTTTTACCCGAAAACAATAGAATCGTTTTTGATTGATAATGTGTTTCATATTGAGTAGAAATCTTTTAGTGTAATATCTGTTTCAAGACTCTTAAGGCATTTCCGCCTGTAATCTTCTCCATATCTTGTATTTTATACTCCTTCTGAATCAGCCATCTAATCATATTTTTCGTCGCTTCAGATGGGTTTTCTAATCCTTTTACAAAAGGAGAGATTTCATACTCATCATTTCCATGGGATTCATGCAATGATAACATCCCATCGAATGCATTTTGCAAGGCTACATGGTCGCCGAAAAAGGTATCCGGGCCTAATCCGACATGATCGATTCCTACTAAATTGATCATATACTCCAGATGCTCCATCACCGAATGGATGGAATGTTCATTCGGATTTCTCATTGATAGAGTGGTATTTGGGGCGGCGCAAACACCAATAATTCCCCCTTTTTCTGCACAGGCTTGCAGGACTTCATCCGATTTCATTCTTGGAGAATCCCATACCTTCCTTGCTCCTGCATGTGTAATCATAACCGGCTGTGTACTTGCTTCAATAACATCTAAGCTCGTTTGGTCTCCACAATGAGAAATATCAATGACCATGCCTAGACGGTTCATTCTTTCTACCACTTTTCTGCCGAATTTCGTTAAGCCAGCATCCCTTTTTTCTGTTAATCCTGAACCTAATGTGTTGGCTTCATTGTATGTAATGCCCATGCAGCGAACGCCAAGGCCGTAGAGAACATCCACCCGGTCCACTTCATTTTCTAAAATACTAGCTGCTTCTAATGAAGGTAAAATAGCGATTCGGTTGGTTCTTTTAGCTTCAAATAAGTCTTCATAGGTTCTGGCCAGATAGACGGTGTCTTGCTTGGCAATATCACTGAAACGCATGCCTAATGTTAAAATGACATCATTCCACTTCAGCCCATTTTGAGAAGTAACAATGGAAATTCCATCCATAAAATTCTCGAAGATAACATCCACGCCAGATTGACTCAAGCCTTGATAGTCAAATTCCGTATGAAGCTGTCGGCAATACGGAATGATGTCTTCAGGATTCTTTGGTACAACAAATCCATGGTCTCGTAATGAAACAATCGGATAATATTTTAAAAGGGTTTCATAGAATCTCTCTTGTGATTCAGTTAACTCAATATTCATTGTGCTTTGATAACGCTCTGAACCTGGAAGTTCAAAGGCCCTATAGTGTTTTCCTGGTGTTAAGTATTGAAATGATTGATATCCATTATCTAATTTTGTAGTCATTTTCATCCCCACCATATTCTTGGTAAGCTTGAATCCCCATTTTTTCCAAAAATTCAAACTATATCTTCCATACTAATTCAATCATACTAGATAATCAATTCTGTTTTTGTGCTGAAAATCAGCACATTTTCGACCGATTCGTACAGTATATGATCACGGAGCGTTCAGCAGCTTTGCTTGTAAAGCCGCTCGGCTACTGACATCCATTTTTCGATAGATGTTTTTAATATGTTTATTAACGGTATGAACACTGATAAATAATGCTTCCGAAATCTCCTTATAGGTCCATCCCTTTTTTAAATAGTGGCATATTTCATGCTCCCGCTTTGTTAATTGATGGTCCACTATCATCACATTGGATTGATCCGCTTCCTTTTCAATAATCACTGCAAAACGGCTTTCTTTTGCTAAAAACGGTTCGTGATGTGTGATAACTTTAACCTGATAGCCTGGCAGATGCGGAACCGGCGTAGGGAATGAAGGGCTTCCCCCTTCAAGGAAAAGGCTTTCAATAAAACCTTCGATTCCTTTCTTAATCGGGTTTTCTTTATAAATTCTAAAGGCTGACTGGTTCATATAAATGACTTGATAATGTTGGTCTAATAGAATAAGGCCGGTATGATTCCTATCAGCAAAAGCCTCAAACATTTCTTTCTCTTTACGTTGTTCTTCATATTCTGATTCTAAATGCAATAAATTAGAAATAATCGGGGCCAATGTGCGAAAAATCGTTCGGTCCTTCTCGCTGAAAGCTCCTTGCGACTTTGTCTTAGCTATCCCAAGAACCCCATTAAATTGGTTGCGAGAGTGAAAGGTAACCACCATTTCATGATAGTACTTATGTTGCTTCATAAACTCCTTATAATAATCAGAGGTTTCGTACTCCTCCAATGGAGTGACATCTTCTAATCGCAGCACGACTTCATTCGAGTAGCGATGTAAATGCTGTTTAGGATGTAAATAGTCTTGATTTTGAAAATAGCCTGTATAATCTCCTAAAAAAGCATCACTAATCCCATGATTCATGGGATTTGACAAGTTTCCTTTTTGATCCACTTTCCAAAAGATAGAGGAATGATAGCCAAAAAATTCCGAGAGCAAATGCTGTAATTCATTTGTCCCTTTCTTAAAATTCATCGATAATGTATGGATTAATCTTGTGATTTTTTCATAATCAGCTGACGATAGATTCCTATTCAAAGCCGTCATCTCCAACCACCTATTCTCTCATTTATGGTACTTATTTTAGTACCTTTCTCTTATAAAAATCACTCATTCTAGTCATATACTAACTTTCCTTTTTTTAATAGAATAACATTAAATCAACAAGATTTTAAATATTTAGATAACTTTATATGCTATTCATTAAGAGGAGGAATAAAAATGAGTGAAAGACCTGTATTCCCTATGATGGAAAAAGAAAAGGAACAGCAGCGTGAGCTTTGGCAATGGACTGCGGCTGAAATGGTAAGCGCTATCAAATCAAGAAAAGTTTCATCAAGGGAAATCGTTCAAAGTTCATTAGACCGAATCGAAGAAATGAATCCTAAATTAAACGCTCTTGGGGAAGTATTCGCCGAAGAAGCGCTACTAGCAGCTGATCGAGCTGACCAAGCAGTTGCAGCGGGGGAAGAATTGGGACCTCTCCACGGAGTACCCATGTCCATTAAAATAAATAGCGATCAAAAAGGCAAAGCGACGACAAATGGAGTGGTTGCTTTCAAAGAAAATATCGCTGCTGAAGATGCACCACATGTAGCGAACCTACGTAAGGCAGGAGCCATTTTTGTCGGCAGAAATAATTCACCTGCTTTCTCGTATCGCTGGTTTACGAATAACGATGTGCATGGGCTGACACTCAATCCTTGGGACCCAACAAGAACACCTGGAGGCTCAAGTGGCGGTGCGGCATCTGCTGTTGCTTCAGGCATGATGCCGATTGCACATGGAAATGATATTGGCGGTTCCATCCGTCATCCCGCATATGCTACAGGAATCTTTGGCCTTCGTCCAACAATGGGTCGAGTCCCAAGCTGGTATGGAGCAGCAGACCAAGATCAGCCATTATCCGTACAGACCATGCTTGCCCAAGGTCCTTTAGCAAGAAGTGTAGCGGATTTGCGTTTAGCGCTTCAAGCGATGGCACCTTTTGATCCACGTGATTCGATCCATGCTTCTGTTCCTTTACTAGGAGAGCCGCTGCAAAAACCAATACGGGTTGCTCTTCTAAAAGGCTCCAATATCGCTAAACCGGTTGAGGCGGTCGATAAAGCGCTGAATGAAGCAGCCGCTAGGTTAAGTGATGCTGGTTATATTGTGGAAGAAGTTGATGTGCCAATCTTTGAGGAAGCGTATAAACTTTGGTACTTATTATGTATGGAAGAGTTCCGTCAAATCATGCCGCTCGTTGAAGAAGTCGGGGACTATGGAATGAAAAAAGCAGCGGAACATTACTACGCAGTAGCAAAAGATTGGTGGGGAGCCGAGCCTGGTTTAACTGAATACATGAACGGTTACGCACGCAGAGGCACACTGATTGCTGAACTGCAGAAATTCTTAGTCAAATATCCGCTTCTCTTAATGCCGGTATCCGCAGAACAGGCCTTTGAACATGATGCGGATATTGCAAGCGTGGAAAGAATGAGATCCGTGATGGCTGCCCAGTGGTCCATGATGGCCATTCCAATGCTTGGATTCCCAGCCATGTCTGTTCCTACATCCGTTGAAAACGGACTTCCAGTAGGTGTCCAATTGCTAGGAAGAAGGTTCCGTGAAGATACCCTGTTTGAGGCAGCTGAAATTCTGGAAATGCACAATACGATTAAAACCCCTATCACTCCTTCTTGGTGAAGGGATTCTATACTAATCAATGGACTGTGAAGGGCCAGTGATTGTGTATGCGAAAAAAGGAACAATGAGCAGGCTGTAACTGCTTATTGTTCCTTTTTGATTTGTGAAATTCGAGAATGCCTCTCAAGAATCCATTTGCCTTAGACAGTCATTTACGTATGAATAGCTCTACACAGGCTTTAGTACAATATTTCTGACAGTTTTGTGGCTTTGGGACTCGGCTTGTCTGAATCACACTCGCTTTCCGACTGCTTGGCGGTTTTCGGGACTCCTCCTGTCTAAATCATGCCCGCTTTCTGACAACTTGGCGGTTTTCGGACCTCACCCTGTCTGAATCACGCCCCCTTTTCTGACTGCTTTGAGTCAAGTCCGAACTATTGTGTAAATTTTTGGCACAATGTTACAACCATAAATATTAGGTAGAAAACTAACAGTGAAATGACGGCATAAGCAAAAAAATCGTAAGTGATCTATTCAAGAAACTTTATATGGAGTGGCGGGTATGCTAGCCTTGTTTGGCAGGCCAGGTGTATTGGACACCTGGTTTCCTGGCTGGGAGAGCATACCCGCAGAGGCTCCATGTCAAGTTTCGGTGTGTTCCTGCTATTTTAGTAGGTTTTTTACCATTTCCTTTTGATTAAATGGAGGTTCTCATTCTCCATTAGCAGCGCACCAATTAAACGAAAAGCTGACTGTGTGTTCGGGAAAATACGAATCACTCTTTCACGTCTTCTAATTTCTTGATTTAATCTCTCTAATGAGTTCGTACTAGTAAGAAAAATTCGGTACTTTTCAGGTTCATTGAAGTATTGAATAGAGTCCTCAAACCCTTCTTCAAGTATTTCGATTGCTTTTTGCATCTTGGGATTTTCGCTATTACGTGATAGAAACTCATCTTTAAGCACCCTTGCCTCTTCTATTGAGATTGCCCGATAGATTTTACGGATATCTGCCATGACTTGCTTGATCTCATTTTTTGGCAGCTTATTAAAAATATTACGTTTAAAGTGAACCGTACAACGTTGCCATGAGGTTCCGATAAATTGCCGTTCTATAGCTTTTTGTAATCCAGCATGTGCATCAGAAACAACAAGCTTAGGGGACTGTAAACCACGAGATTTTAAGTCCTCAAAGAAGCTCTTCCAGGCTTCAAAACTTTCAACATGGTCTATTTTCAACCCAAGAATTTCACGCTTTTTCTTTTCGTTCATGGCTGTCATAATATAGACTGCTTTAGAAACTACTTTATGGTGCTCACGGACTTTAATGTACATGGCATCAGCGTATAAATAGGGAAAGTATTCAACGTTTAAGGGACGGTTAGCCCACTTACTTACAATGGGATCAAGCTTCTCAGTCAACGAAGAAACAAAAGACTTAGAAACATTCTCACCGCAAAGCTGTTCTACAATATTCGTTACCTTTCGTGTAGAAACCCCATTGACCACCATTTCTAACATAGACAAAGTCAGAGCTTGGTCTACACGTGAAAACTTTTCAAATAAGGATGGTGAGAAGTGCCCTTCTCTCGTACGAGGTACTCGTAATTTGACCTTTCCAATACTAAGGATTAATTCACGCTCATAATAGCCATTACGGTAATCACGTCGTTCTGGAGAGCGCTCATATGCATCTGCCCTTAAATAATTATCACGCTCTTTTTCCATGAATTCATTCAGTACAAGCACGATAGAAGACTTTATGACGGCGTCCATAGTAGAATTCATCACTGATTCTTTTAAAAAATCGATATCTAGGGTAAACTGTAATTGAGTCAATTTTATTCCTCTTTTCTATGTTTATCGTGGTTGTTAAACATTGTAGCCAAAGAGGAATAAATTGACTCTTTCTATTTACACAATTATATGGACTTAATCGCTTTGGGACTCGGCTTGTCTGAATCACACTCGCTTTCCGACTGCTTGGCGGTTTTCGGGACTCTCTCTGTCTGAATCAACCCCGCTTTCTGACTGCTTTACGGTTTTTTGGACTTCTTCCTGTCTGAATCACGCCCCTTTTCTGACTGCTTGGCGGTTTTTTGGACTCCTCCTGTCTAAATCATGCCCGCTTTCTGACAACTTGGCGGTTTTCGGACCTCACCCTGTCTGAATCACGCCCCCTTTTCTGACTGCTTTGCGATTTTCGGACCTCACCCTGTCTGAATCACGCCCCTTTTCTGACTGCTTGGCGGCTTTTTAGACTCCTCCTGTCACAATCATGCCCGCTTTCTGACTGCTTTGCGGTTTTCGGGACTCTCTCTGTCTGAATCACGCCCCTTTTCTGACTGCTTGGCGGTTTTTTGGACTCCTCCTGTCTAAATCAACCCCGCTACCCTAAAACTTTGCGCTGATTTGCTCCTTTAAAGGAATGACAGCGGCTATTATTTTAGTTAAAAAAGAACGGAAACCCATTGGCTTCCGCTCCTTCTCTTTCTTATGCTATTACGACTCTGTCAATGCAGGCTTTCCTGCTTCGATGAGCACTTGATTTCGGGCTAGGAATAACGCTAGTACGATAATGAATACTCCGGTTCCTACTAGCAGCCATTCGATTGGGATGAAATCGGCAATGGGACCAAAAATAAGCATTCCAAGCGGCATCATGGAGGTTGAAATCATCCCCATGACACCAAAAACCCTGCCTAAATAATCCTCTTCCACTTTCTCCTGTAATAAAACCGTAGCTGGTGTATTGAATATGGGCATAGCCACACCAAATAAAGCCATGAACACTAAATAGATCCAGAAAATAGGAATCACTCCAAGTGCAAAGGTACAAATTCCCATGATTACACTTGCAAACCCTAATGTTTTCATTTTATTCGGGAAGCCTCCCCAGGAAGCAATGACTCCCCCGCCTACCATCATCCCAACAGAAAAGGCAATTTCGATTGCCGTTAACCGCCATACATCATCACCAAAGCTGCGCGTTACTTGCAGCGGCGTTAAAAAGGCGGCAGGTGCCATCAATACAAAGAAGACGGCAAAGAATACGAAAAACTTTTTCAAAAATTCGTGGTTATTCACATATTGCAACCCTTGTTTAAAGTCACTCAAATAGCTCGTTGTTTGTTTCTCCAACGCCTTCTCATGTACAGAAATTTTTACAAAGGCAAGCAGTGTAAAGATGGCAATCGCTGCTGTAATGACATCAATAAAGAGAATCACTTCTATAGATGCCATCGCAAGCAGAGCGGCACTGACCATCGGTGATACGAACATAATAACCGCTTGAATACTTCCATTTGCTCCGTTTACCTTTGTTAGCTGATCCTTCGGGACAATTTGCGGTAAAATGGCTCCTACTGCCGGCGTTTGAATGCCTGTTCCAAAGGCACGAATGGCAGCCATAACAAAGAAGAGCCAAATCGCTTCATATCCCATTAAGAAGAGAATCGCCAAGATAAGTGTCGCAATGGCAATCAGACTGTCTGCTACAATAATCAGCATTTTTCGGTTATAGCGATCAGCCCAAACCCCTGCAACAGGTGACAAAATAAAAGTTGGAATAAATCCGCAAAGAATATACAACGTCATCATTAAACCAGATTCTGTCGTTAGCGTGATATGCCACATAATGGCGTATTGAACCAGTGATGATCCAAAAAGCGAGATTGTCTGGCTGCTTAAAAAGAGAATAATATTCCTTAACCAATTCTCTTTGAGATTATTTTCTACTGTATTCATGAATGAACAACCCATTTCTATAAGATTTAATCAAATTCACTCCTACATTCATAAACATCGTACTGCTCTATTCTCACTTATTTTTAAAGACAACAAAAAAAGAGGGAACCTTCGTCCCCTCTTTTAAATAACCGTTAAATGCAGGTTTCCTTAAAAATAGACAGACCAATCCCGTTGCTCTGAACATAGGCAGAGCCTTCAAACGTATTCAATTGACGTGTGAAGTTGGGAATCGCAATCTCATTGATGCTGTCAAAGGAAAAACCTCCATTTCATAATTGATGGTATTATCATAGCAAAAGCCTTGAATGAATTCAATAACTACCAATAGGAACTCCTTTAAAATGTCCGACAGCAATCGCCAAAAGCTATTTTTTTAAAAGCATAAAATCCCTATTCAAGGACGACTTCTTTAATCTTTTTGTCCTTCTAAGATACTCAAGATCTGAACGATTATCATAGGAAAGCTGGAGATGGAAATAATTGATATATTCCAAAAGGGCAAAAAGATAAATAAAACAGGATAGTGAAAGTCCATCGATTGGCAAAGCCCAATTCCACCTCATGAAATCTGCCATAAAAGCAAAAGGGATAAGAATTATCAGAACGATATTCAACCTTTTCAGTTTCCAAAAAAGCCCGACTACCTTCTTAGGCGTTACAGATAGATTCTCCTTTTTTAACCTCCTCCATTTTGAAAACCAGTAGGAACTTCCTTGTACCAGCAGGAACTCCAAAAACAAAAAAGAGGCCCAAAACGAAAATAGTGAATACAAATGAAGCTCCGGATGGGATTGGTTCACCATCATACTGACGAAAATAAACATAACTGCTGCTATCAACTCTCCTGAAAATAAAAAAGAAAATCTTTTCTCTAAAGACTTTCTCATCCTCATCCCCCACTTTCAAAGACCCTTGCATGTTTCATAACACTAATGTTGATTTTCCAATCTCTTTACAATTCTAACATAACTTTCTATGAGAGAACCCCCTCGTCGTTTTTTAGTGTCCATTTATTTTTCAATTTATTCTTGCAATTTTAATTGATAACGATTATCATTATTGGTGAGAATGATTATCATTCTAAGTAAACTTTCGATGGATTATCCTATCCAATCCTATACAAAACTTTTACTTGAGAGGAGATTATTTATGTCTAAAATGATTATGATCTATGCTTCAATGACTGGAAATACGGAGGAAATGGCCAATGCGATTGCTGAGGGAATACAAGAATCTGGTAAAGAAGTAGAAATCCTTGATATCTTTGATAATCCAGATGCCTCCATCCTTATGGACTACGAGGGAATTTTACTTGGCAGCTATACATGGGGAGAAGGCGATTTACCGGATGAGTTTTTAGACTTTTATGAGGAAATGGATCAGCTCGATTTATCAGGGAAAAAGGCTTTTGTATTTGGTTCTGGAGATACTGTCTATGATGATTTTGCTGGTGCCGTTGATCGGTTAATCGAAAAGCTGCAGGAACGCGGAGCTGAAGTCGTCCTTGAAGGATTGAAAGTGGATACAAGCCCGCAGCCGGAAGATATTGAGAAATGCAAACAGTGCGGAAGTGAGTTTGTCGCCTCTTTATACCAAAACGAAAAAGTGTCAAATAACTAAGTTAACTGGAGGATTATTTCAATGAAAAGGAAGAACCATCTAATCTCTATCAAAACCCTAACCGACAACCATTTAGAATCTTTCATCAACTGCCATAATAAATTTTATCATCAATATATACTAGGAAAGAATACTGGTGTGGTTCAATGGAGACAGATGGTTCGATTCTCTGTTCATAAAATCATCCTTAATTATTATCGATTGCCCCTAAAAGAACAAAATGAACCCAATTTGTTGAAACTCATTGAACAATATCGCGAATACATTCACCCCAAATTATTCGAGAATAAAGTTCACTATTATCGTACGTTGGCCAAGATTACCGAGCATTTGCTATTATTTTTAACAACCAATCGGCACGTTGGACCGCCCTTATTTTTATACGAAAAACTTCAAGTGGCTGTGAAAGAACTCAACACAAACCTTTCCTTAACCATTGATATGGGGGCATGGGTGAACCATTCTTTTGTCATCAAGAAATTCTTGCTTGATACCGATGAAAGGACGGTTTCCTTATATAAGTACCTATTAGTTGTATTTTCGAAAAATGCCTTCGGTGTTCTTCCAGATAAAATTGAACTATTGTCCCTAACCGATGGCAGCCATCATATCATTACCCCGAATGAACAAGATGCTGTCAACGGATTAAAGTATCTAGAATTGCTGAAGAATCATATTCAAAAGCCAGAATATTATCAGAAACAAAATTGTCACCATTGCTCAGAATGTATATTTAACAAGGAATGTGACAGTTCAGCCTTTCAACATGAAAACAGAGCGGATTATCTAACGGCATCATTGAAATCTGTTCTGCATTAGAGTGACAGCGCTTTTTTAGGGCATGGATTAATCAATGAATTCATGCCCTTCATAAGGTTAATTTCCCTCCATGATAACAATAATAATGTTTTGCTTTTAACTTTTTAATCTTTGTCAAAGACTGTTCTGCCTTCACAATATCTAAACAAAAATGCGGATTAGCGATGACTAATGAATGATTTTCATTAACAGCTGCATCACCTGTAATGACACTTTGTATACTTGGAAAATATAACGAAATATGTCCTGAGGTATGACCTGGTGTTGCTACCACTTTACAGGTATTTTCTAAAATCAGCTCTCCATCATGTACCTTTTCATCAATTGGAACATGCTTCAAACTCTCTAATTGCCGGATGAACCATTTTCCAAATTCCTTTTCTTCATTTGACAGAGTTTCCAGTCTTTCTTCGGCTTGAACCAACCTCTCTGACTTCTTTTCACCGCTAATAAAAGGTGATTCCGTTTCACTAGCAATAAGATGAACCCAAGGATACTTCTCTTTGAATTCATATAAAGAACCTATATAATCATCATCATAGTGAGTAATAATAATATTTTTTAAATCCTTCATCCCATATCCACTTTTCATCATCTGGTTTTCGATTAAAGGTAAAAAATTTGTATATCCCGTATCGACTAAGGTTAGTTCATGATTCAGTATAATTAAGCTGGGATAAATATAATTTTTTTGTCCATGAAATTCAAATTCTATGGGCAGTTCTATTATTTTCATTTTATTCCTCCAGCATCCCGGATGGTTATTCCCTCTTTCTTAAGCCCGCTTTACTAAGAATTTTTTGTTTCAGACCAATTTCTTGCCCTTTGGACTAATTCATTAACAAATGCTTGTTTTCCCTCTTGATACATATAATGATTTTCTGGGAATTTTTGTGCTAATGCTACTTTTATCTCTCCATACCGCTTAGCCTCTTCTGGATGTTGCTTTAAATAGTCTTTAAAAATTGGCTTTGTGAAAGTACTATGTTGATAAGCCAGATTTTTGACTCATTCGTGTGAAATGAACATTTCACACGCCTTTCAGCTATGCTGAAAGGTTGCTGTATGGTCATGAAATCAACAATATTTATTTAACAAAGCCTAAAAATTAAATGTGTAGTGATATTTTCATTTCCAACCTGAAAGATATGCAGGTGATGGGTTCTCTTTTCTTTTCCCTTTGCAAAATATCTTCTGCCTCTAATCCCATTCTCACCTTTTGGTTCATAGCCAAATTTCTGCAATTCTTCATTATATAGATTGATTTTTTCAATATCCGTAACAACCATTAATAAATCAATGATTGGTTTAGCATAACCAACTGACGGTACAGAGGTGCTTCCAATATGAAACAGATCAACGATTTCATTTTTCAATATTCCTTTTAATCCTTCCGCTTCAAGACTGTATAACATCTCCCATTCTTCAGTCCATGGCTGGATATTCGTTTTTCTCATAGGAATTTTCCTCCAGGTATAGTTTCATTTTCTTTTTAGTCATTCTGTATGAACCTTTCTATGAAAAAGATCATAAAGAATCCCACACAAACCAACTGCAAGTATCGTTAGACTATAGGAGTTAACATCACCTGAAAAAGTATAATATCCTCCCACTCCTGTACTAAAATAACTGAATGCAGCAGCCAAAAATCGTTTCAACTCCATCCCCCCCTTTACATCCTTTTCTACAAAAAAATGCGTTCATCCTTTGAGGACCAACGCATTTTTTCATTTTCGGACTTTCTGGGCTGTAAATACGTGACGCTTAATTGGCTGCGCTAGCCTTTACTTCACCCATAGGTTTTATTTGCTGTTTCCAGAACAACGTTAAGACAATTCCAATGGTCAGTACGACTGTTGCGAAATAATAAGGATAATTAATATCGATGTCAAATAAGATTCCCCCAAGAATGGGGCCGCTAATGTTCGCTAAACTTGTAAACATCGAGTTCATTCCGCCAACAAATCCTTGTTCATTCCCAGCGTTTTTCGAAAGATAATTCGTAACAGCCGGCCGGAATAAATCGAAACCAACAAACACGAGAAAAGTAACCAGTAAAATAGCGAAATAAGATTGAACAACAGTCATGAGATAGACAAGTATCCCTGATAAAAGCAAGCTATACCGAATGAGTTTAATTTCACCCCAAATTCTAGTCAGCTTATCAAAGAGAATCACTTGTGTGATGGCGCCAATAATGGCACCGCCTGTAATCACGATGGCTATATCAGATGGTGTAAATTTAAACTTGTGGTCCACAAATAGACTAAAAAACGATTCAAACGCTGCCAAACCGAACGAGGCAATAAAGATTAAAATAAATGCAATAAAGTATTTCGGTTCAAATACACGACTGAAACCATCCCTGCCTTCTGAAGAGGACTCAAGGGATTCTGCTGTACGATCCGGCTCAGATAAAAGAATAATCGTTAAGATTGCAGCGATGGTACCAAGTGCTCCGGCAAAAAAGAACGGCACTCGTGTTCCAAACTCTGCTAAAAACCCGCCGATGCCCGGGCCAACGATAAACCCTGTACTAATGGCAGCCGACATATAACCTAAAGCTTTTGGCCGAGTATCCAAGGTTGTAATATCAGCAATAAAGGCCGTAACCGCCGGCATAATAAACGCAGCACTTATCCCGCCTAAAATACGAGAAAGAAAGAGCATTTCGATTTCTTTCCCAAGTCCAAATAATAATTCTGACAGGCCGAAGATAAACAAACCTAGAACAATCATAATTTTTCTTCCAAACTTGTCTACAGCCCTTCCTGCAAATGGTGAAACAATCAATTGGGCAAAGGCAAAAGCAGCTGTCAGATAACCAACAGTCGCTCCAGTTATACCTAATTCATTCATCAGCGTAGGCAAGACGGGGATGACAAGACCAATTCCCAAAAAGGCAATGCATAAATTCATTAACAATAGTCCTAAAGTAATTTTATAATTTTTCATCATAATATTCTCCTTAACCAAACGAATGACGGTATATGAAATTTGATTTCTTTACTGTTTTTATCCTAGTGTATATAGTAACAATATAGTCAAGGGTGAGGAGGGATGAAAATGAACGAAAAAAATGTAAAATATTTAACGACAGGTGAATTCGCAAAACTTTGCAAAGTGAACAAACAAACCCTCTTTTATTATGATCAAATCGGACTGTTATCTCCGGTATTTAAAAATGAAAAAGGCTATCGTTATTATTCAATCAACCAAATAGAGTTATTCTATGTGATTGATTTATTAAAAGATCTTGGCATGTCGCTTCGTGATATTCAACAATACACACAAAATAAATCGCCTGAAAGCTTTTTAACATTAATGTACCAGAAAAAAGAAGAAATCGTGAAAAAGCGGCAGGAAATAGAAATGAAGGAAAAGCTGATTGAAACAAAAATAGCCATAATGGAAGAAGCCTCACAAATTGACTTTCATCAAATCACGCTTGAACACTTGCCAGAAGCGACACTTTACTTAAGCCGAAACATTGAAAACATTACCGATGAGGAATTTGTAGAGGTAATCTCAGAATTTATTGAGGAATTGAACGAATCACAGCTTGATACAGGCTACCCAATAGGCGGTATTACGAAACGGGAACAAGTAGTAAAAGGGGAATTCTCTAAATACAGTTATTTATACATGGAACAGCCCTACCCGAAAGAAGGGTATCCGTATTTCCAGGCTGTAAAGGGAGATTTTCTCATTGGCTATCATATGGGAGAGGACAAAACCATCCACCATACATATAAGAAGCTTTTTTCGGAGATGGAACGTTTACATTTAGCCCTAGGAGATTATGTTTTTGAAGAATATATTTATGATACCGTTGTAATGAATCAAAAAGAACAGTATGTGACTAAAATTATGATACAGGTTATGCAACAGAATGATTGGTAAATAGTCATTAGCACTCTGAAAAAAATGTCGAAAAAGCAGGAATTATTTTTTTGGAAAATTCCCCATTTTTTGTAATAATATTACTATAGTACTTTAATACTTTAATTAGATAATGGCAAACCTCTTGAAAGATTGGGACGCAAAGCTACAGGTCTAAGGTGTCACACTAAGGCGGCTGGGCTGCCTAAAATAGTTACATATTTTAGGAGGCATTATAATGAAGACTCTAAACAGTGAAACAGAATTAGATTTAGAATGGATTGAACTTATTAAGGAAGCTTTAGCGCTAGGAATTTCTCCTGAAGAGATCAGAGATTTTCTTCATAAAAGTTAAAGTTTGCTAAGGTCCTTCTTAATTGATTCTGTACAAATCACTTTAGAGATTCACAGTTTCAGTCAGTAGGGCCTTAATTAACGCTCCTAGCCTAACGGGTAAGGATGGATAAACATTTGTGAAGAACTTCCCGTAAAAGTGCTGCATTCTTTACAAAAAGCGGCTATCTCGATTCCCGAATGGCCGCTTCTTGTTTCCTTCCAATCACTCTCATATATCGGATTATCATGCGTATATCTAACGTTTTTTAAATACATCTTTCAAAGCTGTATCAAGTGTTGGATACAGAAATTCAAACCCTTCCTCTATTAGCACCTTTGGCATCACCCTTTGGCCTTCAAGAACGAGCGTGCTTTTTTGTCCGAGCACCCCTTTCATGGCAAAGGAAGGAACGGGCAGCCAATGCAGCCGATGTAATACTCGACCAATGGTTCTGCCGAAATGCTTCATTCTTAACGGTGAAGGAGCTGTTACATTAACAGGTCCGCGTAAATGATCATTTTTAACCGCAAAAAGAATTGATCTAGCCACATCCATAACGTGAACCCATGACACCCACTGTTCACCTGAACCGACTGTTCCGCCAACGAATAATTTATAAGGCAAAGCCATCAAAGGAAGGGCGCCGCCATCATTGCCTAGTACCACTCCGAATCTCATAAAGGCTGTACGTACGCCATGCTTTTCCACTTGTTTCGCCTTATTCTCCCAATCTCTTACCGTTCTGCCCAAAAAATCATTTGCGGCATCCGTTGATCCTTCATTATATTCAGCAGTGAGTGATGCAGGGTAAATACCAATCGCACTTGCATTAATAAAGACGGATGGTTTCTGGGGCAATGCTTCAATGATTCTTAATAACTCATCCGTCGCTTCCATTCGGCTGTTATAAATCTGCTTTTGATGTTTCACCGTCCATCTGCCATCGTTAATCGAAACACCCGCTAAGTTTATGAATGCATCCACATGGTCCCATTCCTTTTCTGGTGCTGCACCGTCCTGAAGCCAGACGACATATGATACGCCATTTGCTGAAAGCTTTTCCTTCCTTGTCAGGACAACTACTTCATGGCCCTCTTCTAATAGAAGGCCCGTTAATTTCTTTCCGATAAACCCTGAACCGCCAGCTATGACTATTTTCACCGTTTCACCCCTATCGAAAAATGGTTCGATAATCAAACCTATGTCCCTAGCAAAAAACAGCTGCTTTATTCCAGTACCTTATTCGTCTATTCAAATGTGTCTCTCCATATGTGTCACTATTCCATTTTATATGAATTTAACCATAGTCCAAGCAAAATGAAAAAGATAGCTGTTAAAACAACAAGGAAAACCGAATGCTGCGGAGTACCATCTAAAATTCTCATATTCCTAGTGAATCTTTTAGAAAAGTAGTTAAATATTCAACATTCGTTATTTTTTTATTGCATTCACTGCTGTCGACACAAATCAGATTGCCGATGGACTTGTAATAATCCGGATTTTTCAATTTTTTCGCTTTTGTGACGGTGGAAAAATAGGCAACCTCACCAAAACTATTACAGAAGGAACAAAGATTTTTGCTACTAGTTGGTGTAAAATCACATTCAATGCCGATCATTTTTCCCTCTAGCACATATACGATAAATTTTTTATTATATCCTAGATCACTCCAGCTTAAATAAGTCAACTGGTTATGGTCTATATTTGATAAATCAGGCAGTTTCATTTTTTTACGTTTTGGAAACATTTGTTTCAATTGCTGCTCGGTCAATTTCGGAAAAGGCAGCAAATAGTCCGAAAGATGCTGAATATACTGCTCATACTCTTTTACTGTTTTCAGTCTGGAAAGATCCAACATTTCCTTTTGTTCTAATGATCCATTTGGAAAGAGATCCAGGATTTTGGCATTGGCTAAGTCAATGACAGCGGCCAAAACATTTTGAGGTACGTTCTTTTGGCGGCTGTCCTTAATTAAAGCAATCTGTTTTTTTATAAAATTTAACTGTTCATTTTTAATAAATTTTTTCGGTCATCACGTCTATCTCCAATCATTTTACTGCCGTTTCTTTACTTTTATTTTAAACAATGCAGCAAACCTCCAAAATGGATAAAATGACTTAGAAACGTTTTTTACATAAGGCTCTGTTAAATCATATTGTTGATTTTTGACTCATTTAAGCTGTATTGTCATGAAGTGGTGGGAGAAAATGCATTTTCTCCCACCACTTCCTAACCATATCGCTTAGATGAGTCAAATATCCACTAGTATCTGTCGAAATATTAAAAAGGGCATAGATAATTTATGAATGAAGATACATAACCAGCCTATTTTAATAATAAAAATAGGCTGCCTTAGCAACCTTAATGTATATGATTGTATTCTTCTTTTTCTAACGTTCATATGTTTCAACTCTCAATTATTTTTAATTACATTTTAGGAGCTTCCATACCTATGATAGCCCACTCCTCTTTTGATGGACCATAAAGACCAGGGACGGTTAAGCCTGCTTGGCGCATAAGAATGGTCATTTGTCCTCGATGGTGAATTTGATGTTGAATCATAAAAAATAAAAGTTCGGAATTTGACATTCTCTGTCCAAAAAACTCCTTTACTTCACCAAGACTTTTATCAGTCCATTGGCTTTTTACAGCTTGGGACAAAGCGCTGCTTGCTTTTTGATAGCTGTCAGAGATGAACGTTGCTGAGGTTGGGACAGGATAATCTTGTTTAGGAGCGTCAAAGGAAAGGTCTGTTCGAGATGCTATAACGCCAATGGCTGTTGCTGTATGCCAAGCTATTCTTCCTAATGTCCAATTTTGAGGTGTTACTTCTTGGGATAAGGATTCATCTGTAAGTTGATTAAGAACTTTCTGTGTAGCATCCACTTCAAAATTCCATAATTTAAAGAAACCATCTAATGTTTGAAACATACTCATCCTCCTCACTTAAATACTTCACAAATATATTCTCCATTTTCCAAAAGTTACCTGCCAATTCAACAAAAAACCATTATTGAAACAAGGGGACGGTTCGAGGCTGCTGAAAAAGTCCTTTTAAAAAGAAGGCTTTGTTAAATAATATTGTTGATTTTTGACTCATTTAAGCTGTATGGTCATGAAATAGTAGGAGAAAATGCATTTTCTCCTACTATTTCATGAC
>Ga0182742_1001744_pt1 | contig 26475 bp, 22 predicted proteins | sample eDN5th37CBELigMG_FD_128880 | JGI IMG/M metagenome (GOLD analysis project Ga0182742, IMG submission 128880) | Enriched Miracle-Growth compost microbial communities from Emeryville, California, USA - eDNA 5th pass 37_C BE-Lig MG (version 2)... ...
AACAGTTCGAATACTTCTCTTTCTCGTTTGGTGAGTAATGGCTTGTGAGTAAATTCATTCTCCTTCAAGTATAGTAACCCTCCTTGCCTTCGCCAGCTGTGAACTGCGGGGTGGGTATATTTTTAGTCACCATATCTTATGTAAAGGCAGGAGACAGAGTGACTACAATTCCTGAAAGGAGTGACATTTTCGTGAAATATGGGCGATTACTTGTAAACAACCTCTCGATCTTCGTGAAAAAGCTCTTTCGTATCACCTGTCCAGGGAACACTTTTGCCCATCTTTTTCGATATTTGCACAATTGTGCTTCTACCAGTTAGACAGATTTCTCCTTTTTCGTTTTTCACCATGTAATGAAGGTCGATGGAGGAATTCCCAACATCAGCTACTTTCACAAAAACTTTTAACTCCTCGTCAAAAAAGATTTGCTTTAGAAAATCACATTGCAAATCTGCTACTACCGGCATTGTTTCACTATCAGCCTGTAGCCAACTCTGCATAAGTCCTTTACGTTTAAGATAATCAATCCTTGCCTGTTCAAAATAGACAAACGGCACTGTATTATTCAAATGACCGAACATATCGGTTTCTGAAAAACGGACCTTTAGCGGATAAAAATATGCAAATTCCTTTTCCCATTCCACTATATCTTTAATGTACTCTAACTTCCCCATCTTCGTTCCTCCATTTTTCCTTTCTATGAAAAAAAGCCAGGTGATTATTTTCTCTACCCAGCTTAAGAATCCACTCTTTTTGCATAAATAATATATCGGTCTGGTGCATCTCCGATATAACTAAAAGGATAGCAGGTTGTTAAAATCAATTCCTCTTCATCATTTTGCAAAGTGATGATACTTGTATCATCAGCGTCTACGATTTTTGTATGAGTGATTTCATATTGATAGCTTCCATATGGCATTTGGACTTCTAAGATATCTGCTAATTTTAATTCTCCTAGTTTTCGAAAGACGGTATCACGGTGTCCTGATAAAATGATTTGTCCATTTTCCTCTGGATAATAAGAATCCTTGTAGTGACCAACCCCTTTTTCTAAATCATCTGGGTCAGTGCCTTCTACAATCGCTAATTCAGCATTAATTTTTGGGATATGTAGCAGCCCAGTTGTTTCTCCTTCATCAGGTAGTAAGCGCCCTTCTGGTTTTGCTGGCATTTCTGCTTCGCTGTCAGCAAGCGGCTGAATGATGGCCTTCGCTTCCTTTAGGGACTTATTAGTTTGGACCTTACTATCGATAAATTGTGATAACCCGATCCCAATAAATATAACGCCAATGGCAATAATTAATAGCGGGAGGATATTTTTTTTCTTCAAAAGAGATCAACTCCGTTACATTCTAATTCTACTCTATTATACCAAGGTACCCCAAAACAGAGTAAGCTTCTTTCACTATATCAAACTCTAAAGCCATCCTCGCATTTTCTCTGTTGCCACTCTTTCCTACAAAAGGCACCATTTCTAAATGTAAAAAGACTCCTTTCCAAATTGGAAAGGAGCCTCCTACTTTATATTTGGTCGCTTCCGAAGAAGTTTTTAAATGCTTGAATACTTGTATCGCGGTTCAACGCAGCAATTGACGTTGTTAACGGGATACCCTTTGGACATGATTGGACACAGTTTTGTGAGTTACCGCAGTTGGTAAGTCCGCCATCGCCCATAATCGCATCAAGACGTTCTGCTTTGTTCATTTCACCCGTTGGATGGGCATTGAATAAACGTACTTGTGAAAGTGGTGCTGGACCAATGAAGTCAGATTTGCTGTTCACATTTGGACATGCTTCTAGACAAACCCCACAAGTCATACATTTTGATAGCTCATATGCCCATTGGCGCTTTCTCTCTGGCATACGTGGACCTGGTCCTAAATCGTATGTTCCATCGATTGGAATCCATGCTTTAACACGCTTGAGAGAATCAAACATTCTACTTCTATCCACTTGTAAGTCGCGGATAATTGGGAACGTGCTCATAGGTGCTAGTCTAATAGGTTGTTCTAGTTGATCAACCAAGGCTGAACAAGACTGGCGCGGCTTTCCATTTATGTTCATCGAACAAGCTCCACAAACTTCTTCAAGACAGTTCATATCCCATGAAATCGGCGTTGTTTTTTCCCCTTTAGCATTAACAGGATTTCTACGAATCTCCATTAAAGCTGAAATCACGTTCATACCAGGACGATAGTCTAAGACGAACTCTTCCTCATAAGAGGCTGAATCTGGTGTATCCTGACGTGTGATGATAAAACGGACTGTTTTATTTTCAGCCATGCCTTCTTACTCCCCCTTCTAATGTTTCTTCGTATAGTCACGCTTACGCGGTTTGATTAGTGAAACATCAATATCTTCATAATGGAAAGCTGGTGCTGAGTTTGCATCAACAAACTTTGCCATTGTTGTTTTCAAGAAATCCTCATCATTACGTTCTGGGAATTCTGGTTTATAGTGAGCTCCACGGCTTTCGTTACGGTTATAAGCACCAATCGTAATAACACGAGCTAGCTGAAGCATGTTTTGAAGCTGGCGAGTGAACGTAGCTCCTTGGTTGCTCCATTTAGCTGTATCATTGATATTGATGTTTTTGTAACGCTCCATCAACTCAACAATCTTCTCGTCTGTTTTCAATAGACGATCATTGTACCGGACAACGGTTACGTTGTCTGTCATCCATTCGCCAAGCTCTTTATGGAGAATATACGCATTTTCCGTACCATCCATAGACATGACATTGTTCCATTTCTCTTCTTCCTGTTTAACATAACGATCGAATACAGAAGAAGAAATGGCTTCAGAACTCTTTTCAAGCCCACTGATGTATTTAACCGCATTTGGACCAGCTACCATCCCGCCATAAATGGCTGAAAGCAATGAGTTTGCACCAAGTCGGTTCGCACCGTGCTGAGAGTAATCACACTCACCAGCTGCAAATAAACCAGGAATATTCGTCATCTGATCATAATCAACCCATAATCCACCCATTGAGTAATGAACTGCTGGGAAGATTTTCATCGGTACTTTACGTGGGTCATCTCCAACGAACTTTTCATAGATTTCAATAATTCCACCAAGCTTAATATCAAGTTCTTTCGGATCTTTATGTGAAAGATCTAGGAAGACCATATTCTCTCCATTGATTCCAAGCTTTTGATTCACACACACGTCGAAAATTTCACGTGTTGCGATATCACGCGGCACCAAGTTTCCATAAGCTGGATATTTCTCTTCAAGGAAGTACCAAGGCTTACCATCTTTATACGTCCAAACTCGTCCACCTTCACCACGTGCCGATTCACTCATCAAGCGAAGTTTATCGTCTCCAGGAATTGCAGTTGGGTGAATCTGAATCATTTCTCCGTTCGCATAGTAAGCACCTTGCTGGTACACGATAGATGCAGCAGATCCAGTATTGATTACTGAGTTCGTAGATTTACCGAAAATAATACCAGGACCACCTGATGCCATGATGACGGCATCTGCAGGGAATGATTTTATTTCCATTGTTTTTAGGTCTTGGGCAACGATACCACGACAAACACCGTCGTCATCGATCACAGTGCCTAAAAATTCCCAACCTTCATATTTTGTAACAAGTCCAGCCACTTCATGACGACGAACCTGCTCGTCCAACGCATAAAGTAATTGCTGACCAGTTGTTGCACCAGCAAATGCTGTGCGGTGATGCTGTGTACCACCAAAGCGACGGAAATCAAGCAATCCCTCCGGAGTACGGTTAAACATAACACCCATCCGGTCTAGCAAATGGATAATTCCCGGTGCTGCTTCACACATTGCTTTAACCGGTGGTTGGTTAGCTAAGAAGTCTCCGCCATAAACGGTGTCATCAAAGTGAATCCACGGGGAGTCACCCTCACCTTTTGTATTAACAGCTCCATTCATCCCACCTTGGGCACATACTGAATGGGAACGTTTAACTGGAACTAGAGAAAATAGTTCAACCGTTTTCCCTGCTTCCGCAATTTTAATCGTTGACATCAAACCTGCTAGGCCTCCGCCAACTACAATAATATTTCCTTTACCCATCGTGACTCACTCCTTAATCCTAAGTCAACTTCTAGTAGTTCTGTAATTTAATAGATTCATAATTAGATAAATGCAACGAGCGCACGAATTGCGATAGTTGAAACGATAACAAACACACCAATTGAAAAGTATGTTGCAATAACTTGTGATCTTGGAGAAACTGTGATTCCCCAGCTAACAAGGAAAGACCAAAGTCCATTTGCAAAGTGAAAAATTGCACTAAGTACACCAACTACGTAGAAAGCAAACATAAATGGAGAAGCCAAAATATCAGCCATCATGTTAAAGTTTACCTCAGCTCCAAACGCAGCAGCGATACGCGTTTCCCAAACATGCCAAGCAATAAAGATTAATGTAATTACACCAGTCCAGCGTTGAATCTTGAACATCCAGTTGCGGAAATATCCGAATCTACTTGTGTTGTTCTTCGCTGTAAAAGCAATGTAAATACCGTAAATTGCATGGAATAGGATTGGTAAATAAATAATAAATACCTCTAGAAAGATCCTGAACGGAAGACTTTCCATAAAGTGAGCTGCATTATTGAATGCTTCCTCACTTATAGCGGCGAAATGGTTAACGACAAGGTGTTGGATTAAAAACACTCCAATCGGAATAACCCCAAGTAATGAATGCAATCTCCGCCAAACAAACTCTCGATTTTGTGCCATTATGTATACCCCCCTTTGATAATTAGAAATGATGTCTAGGTCAAATACTTTTTAAGGTTTTTTAACCTAGACATCGTTGTAAAATAGTAAACATTTCTTACAATATTGTGACAAGTCCATTTTACTCTCATAAAGTAGTACCGTCAAGAAAACGGATACAGAAAAAATACTTATATGGAAAAAATTTTGAAAAAACCAAAGTATCAATAATTTTCCTATAAAATAAGCACTAAACTTCCAATTATTTATATATCAAGATAATATTTACTCAATAGGAACAAACTTAATCTCCTTTTAATAAAGAGTTGTCGCATACACAAACAATCGAAAAGGTAATAATAATCACGCTAGATAATCGGATTAATTACACAAAAAACATTCCCAAATCCATTGTTCATTAACTAAAAAAAATGTATATAATAGAGTCATAGAAAAAGGGGGAAAGCATTTGAGTGAATTACCGGTTTCTGAAAAATATAGTCCTAGCCAACGGTCTTCTGTTTCCCTTTTTGGGTATGAATTAATTAGAGATGACCTGATTTCCGAGTTACTCGGAAAAGATGAAGCAGAAATCCTCTATTGGGCAGGGAAAAAACTTGCGCGTAAATATCCTTTATATACCATAGAAGAAATCATTGCTTTTTTCCAAGAAGCCGATTGGGGTCTTTTATCGATTAAAGAAGAGAAACGCAAAGAATTATGCCTTTCCCTTACAGGAGAGTTGGTTTTCAATCGCTTAAAAAAAGATAAACACACTACTTTCCAGCTTGAGGCTGGCTTTTTAGCACAACAAATTGAGTGGCAAAAAAAAGTGGTTGCTGAAGCATTTGAACATCCAAACAAACGTTCAAATATCATCCAATTCACGATTAAATGGGATAGTCATGACTCGTTATAAAAAATGCACTAGACCACTTTAGACAAAAAGCTTTCAAGGTTCAAATCCGTTGAAAGCTTTTTGTCTTTTATTAACCAATTATGCTTGAACAGGGAGGTTTGAGAGCTCAAAGGAATCATGCAGAGCTTCTACTGCCTTAACCATCAGTTGTTCTGAGACAACGGTTGACACCTTTATTTCAGAAGTGCTAACCATCTTTACCTGAACTCCCTCAGCAGCTAGTACTTCAAACATTTTAGCTGCAACACCAGGATTTGAAATCATCCCAGCGCCGACAATGGATACCTTTGCCAAACCTGTTTCTGATTCCACTGCTTCATAGTTCAAAATTTCTTTGTTCTTTTCAAGTACCTCTATTGTCTCCTTCAAGTCGCTACTTTTAATTGAAAAAGAAATATTCGCCTTATCTGTCCCAGTACCACTCTGGATAATGATATCGACATTTATATGATTATTAGCTAGAGTCGTAAAAATAGTTGGTAAGCTTGTAATTGAATTATCAAGACCCATGATAGACACTCTTGTAATTTGATCCTCAAACGCAATTCCACGTACAATTAAATTTTGTTCCACTGCAATCTCCTCCTCGATGACCGTTCCTCGTTCTTTCTCCATACTTGAGCGAACTTCTAGTGTGACGCCAAAGTTTTTAGCAAATTCTACTGCACGAGGATGAAGTACTCCTGCTCCTAGATTTGCAAGTTCCAACATTTCATCATACGAAACTCCCAGCAGTTTCCTTGCTCCTTTTACATACCGTGGGTCTGTCGTGTATACGCCAGTTACATCTGTATAGATATCACATTTTTCAGCATTAAGGGCAGCGGCAAGGGCAACAGCTGTTGTGTCGGATCCTCCACGCCCTAAAGTCGTAATCTCGCCGTTATCTGTAACGCCTTGGAATCCAGCAACGACGACAACTCTACCGGCTGCCAAATCGTTTTTGATTTTATTCGGATCAATGTCTAAAATCCTTGCGTTCGCATGCACGGATTCCGTTAAAATTCCCGCCTGCCAGCCTGTGTAAGAGACGGCGTCTAATCCTTTTTCCTTAAGTGCGATTGCAAGAAGCGAAATCGTCACTTGTTCTCCTGTGGTAAGGAGCATATCCATTTCTCGTTTGCTTGGAGAAGATGAAAGTTCATTTGCCATCTCCACGAGTTTATCCGTCGTCTTTCCCATGGCGGAGACCACAACCACCACGTCATTCCCATTCTGTTTTTCTTCAGCTACTCGCCCAGCAACGTTTTGAATCTTTTCGACGTCCCCTACCGAAGTCCCACCAAATTTTTGCACAATCAGTCCCATTCTAATCCCCTCTTCCTATTGTTGATGGCTGTTCATGCGTCTTTATGTACTCTAAGCTTTTCCCCAGAAATAGAAAAAAGCAATGAGAATATCTCATTGCTGTGGCTACGTAATCATACGCTTACACAGTGAGATAGCCCTCCAAGACACAGTCATCTTGACAATTCAGCATTTATTCAATGCAGAACCAGCAAGGAACGCTATGAGTCATCCCTCACTTCGGCGAACATCCCTTTCAAAGTCCATCATAGAATCTCAATCTTCTCCAGACTTTTACTCTTGAGGCTCGCACCTCTATCTTCACTTTAACGCTCTAAAGTGATTTATTGAATTTTCATCATTATAGCATAAGAATTTTCAAACTGACAATACTATTCTGTTAGTTTTTTTTGTAGATCCTCGGCGACTTTAGCTGGTAACCCTGCCGCCTTTAGCTCTTCTAAGCTTGCTTCGCGCATCTTTTTGACAGAGCCAAAATGTTTAAGTAGCATTTTCTTTCGTTTTTCGCCAATCCCATCAATGTCATCGAGTAAAGATTGAAAAGCGTTTTTTCCTCTAAGCTGTCGATGGAACGTAATTGCAAAGCGATGGACTTCATCTTGAATTCGTTGTAGCAAATAAAATTCCTGGCTGTTGCGCGGAAGATTGATGATTTCTAGCGGGTTCCCATAAAGTAGTTGGGAAGTTCTGTGTTTCTCATCCTTTGCAAGACCGGCAATTGGGATATCTAGCCCTAGTTCATTTTCAAGTACATCTCTTGCTGCTTCAATATGACCCTTTCCACCATCAATGATAATCAAATCTGCTAAAGGCAGTCCTTCTTTTAGTACTCGGGAGTATCTTCTCCTAACCACTTCACGCATCGATTCATAATCATCAGGACCAGTAACTGATTTTATTTTGTACTTCCGATATTCTCTCTTTTCAGGCTTCCCATCAATAAAGACAATCATGGCCGAAACAGGATTTGTGCCCTGAATATTGGAGTTATCATAAGACTCAATCCTGTGGGGAGTAAAAATACCTAGATGGTTGCCTAAGCTTTCCACTGCTTTAATGGTTCTTTCTTCATCTCGATCTATTAGAGAGAATTTCTCCTTTAAGGCAATCTTAGCATTTTTATGGGCAAGTTTAACAAGTTCCTTTTTCTGTCCCCTTTGTGGCTTTAGTACTTTCACTGATAGCAATTGCTCCGTCATTTCTGCGTCCACTGTGTCTGGGACAAGAACTTCCTTCGGTTTGAAATGCTCAGCAATGGAATAAAATTGCCCAAGAAAAGTCAAAATCTCCTCTTCGGGTTCATTATGAATAGGAAACATCGATACTTCACGTTCAATTAATTTCCCCTGACGGATAAAAAACACTTGAACACACATCCAGCCTTTATCGACCGCATAACCAAATACATCTCGATCGGTAAAATCTGTCATCGTAATTTTCTGTTTTTCCATCGTTGCTTCAATATGGGCAATTTTATCGCGGAATTCTTTAGCACGTTCAAAATCCAACTCTTCTGCAGCTGCAGTCATTTTCTCAGCTAATTCCTTCTTTATCTCTTTATAGCCACCATTTAAAAATCGGGTTATTTCATCGGTCATTGTTTTATATTCCTGTTCCAAAACCTCATTCACACATGGGGCGAGGCACTGACCTAAATGATAATAAAGACAGACCCTGTCAGGTAGGGTGGCACATTTACGGAGGGGATAAATTCGGTCGAGGAGTTTCTTTGTTTCATTTGCAGCCTGCACGTTCGGATAAGGGCCAAAATACTTCCCATTGTCTTTTTTTACTTTTCGCGTAATGATGAGACGAGGGTGCCGTTCTGAGGTCAATTTTATAAATGGATAGCTTTTATCATCTTTTAACATGACGTTGTATTTAGGGTTGTATTTCTTAATCAAGTTGATTTCTAATAGTAAAGCTTCCATGTTGGATGACGTCACGATATATTCAAAATCCTCGATTTCATTTACAAGCCTAAGTGTCTTTCCATCATGAGAACCGGTAAAATATGAGCGTACACGATTTTTTAAAATTTTCGCTTTACCCACATATATAATGGTTCCTTGCCTGTCCTTCATTAAATAACACCCCGGCTGTCCAGGCAAAAGCGCAAGTTTATTCTTAATCGTTTGATTCATGGTGTACACCCCCCATTTTAAAAAAATCAACTAATCGTTCTGTTCTTCAATATTTCTATTGTACCATTTCAGTGGCATTTAAATCTTCTTGGTAATTAGAGGCATCTATTTTCCCGATAAGACTTTTGAAAACTTCCTTCGGGCAATTAGAGCCTTTCTATTTTACCTTCAAGCCTATCGTTAACCTCGCTCGGTCAATTACGGCCCCTTTATTGACCGTTTAAGACTTTTCAAATCCTGTTCGGTCCATTTAAAGCAGAATCTTCGACTTCATAAAAAACACCGGCGGGATTCCTCCCACCGGCCGTTTTATCTTAAACGTGTTTATTAAGAAGTTCAGCTAATGCTTCTTTTGGCTGATAACCTACTGCTTTATCAACAACTTCTCCATCTTTTAGAACAAGCAATGTTGGAATGCTCATGATTCCAAACTTTCCTGCTGTTTCTTGGTTTTCATCAACGTCAACCTTAACGATTTTCACTTTGTCACCCATATCTGCATCTAATTCTTCAAGAACAGGGGCGATCATTTTACAAGGTCCGCACCATGTTGCCCAAAAATCAACCAAAACTGTACCTGAACCTGTTTCATTCGTGAAACTCTGGTCAGTTGCATGTGTAATAGCCATATTAAATTCCTCCTAATAACGATATTATCGTCAGTATATCACCGTTTACAAAGTGATGCTATTTATTTGTTTCATTACTATTTTACCCGCTTTAAAATCTATGTATCCCTTAAAAAGCAAAAGGAGAGTGGGCCAATTTCTTATGCCCACCCTTCTTAATATCCTTTTTTACCCTATAGATTAGGAATGCACTTTTAATTTTTTGAATTCTTCAGTAAGCATTGGAACAACTTCAAATAAATCGCCAACGATTCCGTAATCGGCTACTTTAAAGATGTTTGCTTCAGGATCTTTATTAATGGCAACAATAATCTTGGAGTTTGACATACCTGCAAGGTGCTGAATTGCTCCGGAGATTCCACAAGCAATATAAAGGTCAGGTGTTACAACTTTACCTGTTTGACCAATCTGAAGGGAATAATCGCAATATTCCGCATCACAAGCACCACGGGATGCACCAACCGCTCCTCCTAGTACGCTAGCAAGTTCTTTAAGTGGCTCGAAGCCCTCTTCACTCTTCACGCCACGTCCACCAGAAATAACTACTTTCGCTTCAGAAAGATCCACACCTTCAGTTGCTTTACGTACAACTTCTTTAATCACTGTACGAAGGTCTTTAATGTCGACCGCTAAAGTTGATACATCACCTGAACGGCTTTCATCTTTTTCAAGAGGTGCGATATTGTTTGGACGAACTGTCGCGAAAATAAGTCCGTCAGTAACAACCTTCTTTTCGAACGCTTTTCCTGAATAAATTGGGCGAGTAAAAACAAGGTTGCCGCCTGCTTCTTCAACAGCAGTTGCATCAGAAATTAAACCTGATTCTAGCTTACTAGCAATTTTAGGAGCCAGATCCTTTCCAAGTGCTGTATGACCAAGAATTAGTCCTTCAGGATTCTCTTGACCAATGACCGCCATTAACGCTTGAGAATATCCATCTGTTGTATATTGAGCTAACTTGTCACTTTCAACAGCAACAACTCTGTCTGCTCCATATTGTACTAGCTCAGCTCCAAGCGAGCTTACATTTTCACCAAGTAATACTCCAACTACTTCTCCACCTTCTGCCACTGTTTTAGCTGCAGATACCGCTTCAAAAGATACATTTCGCAGTGAACCATCGCGAACTTCACCTAATACCAATACTTTTCTGCCCATTTGAATTACCTCCTGCGTATATTCTCGTTCATCCGAAATTTAGAATCAGAAAGTTTGCCTTACAAGTGTGATGATGCTAGACAACACTCAGTTCTTTTTAGTCGTATTTATTAGACTACTTTTGCTTCTGAGTGAAGTAATTGAACTAGCTCTTTTACCTGATCTGCTAAGTCACCTTCAAGTACTCTTCCTGCTTCTTTTTGAGGCGGAAGGTAAATCTCAATTGTTTTTGTTTTAGCTTCAACATCATCTTCATCAAGGTCTAAATCATCTAACTCAAGCTCTTCAAGCGGCTTTTTCTTCGCCTTCATAATCCCTGGTAGGGAAGGATAGCGTGGCTCATTGAGGCCTTGCTGAGCAGTAATTAAAAGTGGAAGGCTAGTCTCGATTACTTCGGAATCCCCTTCAACATCTCTTGTTACAGTTACATTTGTTCCATCGATTTCTAAATTTGTAATCGTTGTAACATAAGGAATATCTAGAGCATCTGCTACACGTGGACCAACTTGACCAGAACCGCCATCGATGGCAACGTTACCAGCAAGAATTAAATCTACCTCTTTATCCTTGAGGTATTCAGCAATAATTTTTGCTGTTGTAAATTGGTCGCCCTCTTCAACATCGTCCTCAGTATTAATTAACACAGCTTTATCTGCGCCCATTGCAAGGGCAGTACGAAGTTGTTTTTCGCCTTCTTCAGTTCCAACTGAGATAACAGTTACTTCTCCACCATTCGCATCGCGAACTTGGATTGCTTCTTCAATCGCATATTCATCATAAGGGTTGATGATAAACTCAGCACCCTCTTCATTAATCTTTCCGCCGGAAATCGTAATCTTTTCCTCAGTGTCAAAGGTTCTTTTCAATAAAACGTAGATGTTCATTATTTCCCCTCCTAAGAATTCTAACTTTCATTTAGTTCCAAAGATTGAAAAAAGTCAGGTTAAAAAAATATATTGAAAAATAAGCCGTTTATCTACCTTTAAATTCTGGCTTACGTTTCTCCAGAAATGCAGTAATACCTTCTTTGGCATCTTCAGAAACAAACACTTCTCCAAATAGTTGTGCTTCTTTCTTAACACCCTCATAAAATTGACCAGTTTTTGCATAGTTTAATAGATTAAGAGTTGCCTTAACGGAGATTGGGCTTTTTTGCGCTATTTTCTTCGCCAATATGTAGGCGTTTTCAAGAATGTCTTCATCAGAGTACGCATGATTTGCCAGACCATATTGAACAGCTTCCTGTCCTGTGATTGGTTCACTCGTAATCATCATCTCAGCAGCTCTAGCAGTTCCTACATATCGAGGGAGTCTTTGCGTGCCGGCAAAACCAGGAATCAATCCTAATTGAAGCTCGGGAAGACCTAGCTTTGCATTTTCCGTGACTAGACGGATATGGCAAGCCATTGCAAGCTCAAGCCCACCGCCTAAAGCGGCACCATGGATGGCAGCAATGATTGGCTTTGGAAATGACTCCATCCGTTCGAAAACTTTTTGACCATTTTCAGAGAGATTCTCAAATCCGTCCCCTTTAATAGTCGTAAATTCTTTAATATCCGCGCCTGCTGAGAAGAACTTTCCTTCCCCATGAATCAAAACAACTCTAACTTCATCATTGTTTTCAACTTGATCCAACACAGCTGCAAGATCGGTAATTAAACCAGAAGAAAGTGCATTGGCTGGAGGACGGGTAATCGTGATTGTTGCTACCCTTTCCTCAATTGCCCATTTTAGATTTTCCACATGTTCCCCTCCTTTTCCCCTGCTTTTGTCTCCACTAGCAGAGTGACATTATGTGTTAATTACCTGCTGTTTGATAGCCACATCCGTTTACAAGCATTTGATGCAACGGCCCTGCTAAGGATAGGAGGTCATATTTTGCATCACTCATTACCCAAGTTGTTACCGTTTCATCTATTGTTCCGAAGATCATCTGTCTTGCAAGTCGCACATCAAGGTTTTTACGAAACTCATTTCGCTCAATTCCCTCTACGACAATCTTATCAATCAGCTTAAGATATCCTTTTAGAACGTCATTAATTTTTAGACGTAAGTCCTTGTTGGATTGTCTTAATTCTAGCTGAGTAACGATGGCAAGATGACTATCCCCGGCCACCCATTCCAAATGTGATTCTACCAACATTAATAACTTCTCCACTGCCGTAGTTTTTCCTGCTATTTTACCTTCAATTAATTCAATAAAGTTACCCATTTTTTCCTGGAAGAGGGAGATTAATATATCTTCTTTATTCCTAAAATATAAGTAAATGGTACCGTCAGCTACTCCAGCCTGTTTTGCAATCTTTGAAACTTGTGCCTGATGATAGCCCTTTTCAGCTATAACAACCACAGCCGCATCAATAATTTGCATATACTTCGGTCTATTCTTTTTCATTTTTTCACCCCTCTCTTGCCAGGAAAATGTAAGTTTATAGAGGATACCTTACTCCTCAATGTTATGGTAGTTTAATAAATGAATGAATCATCATTCATAATTTTATAATAGTATCAACATACTTATCTGTCAAGAATATATAGCCTTCTTTTCGAGGCTAATCCAAATTTTCAATACGAAAAGCCCATTTCGGCTTTTCATTATGCCTGCTTTTTATCGTCCGTCTCTTGCTTGGCTTTTTCCTCTTCCACTAAAGTTCTTCGTAAAACTTTCCCTACTGCTGTTTTTGGAAGATCTTTTCGGAATTCATAATACCTAGGAACTTTATAGGCTGCTAGATGTTTACGAGCAAATTCATTCAACTCTTCTTCTGTTACAGTATGCCCTTCTTTTAACACTATATAGGCTTTAACAGTCTCTCCACGATAAGCATCAGGAATACCTGCAACAGCTGCCTCCATCACTGCCGGGTGTTCATATAAAATTTCTTCTACCTCGCGAGGATAGATATTGAATCCCCCTGCGATAATCATATCTTTTTTACGATCAACAATATAAAAGTAACCTTCTTCGTCCATATACCCAACGTCACCTGTAAGGAGCCAGCCATCCTTTAAAACCTCAGCGGATTCTTCGGGACGGTTCCAGTACCCCTTCATGATTTGAGGACCAGACACAGCTAATTCACCAATTTCTCCTTGTTCAAGAGGTTCTCCTGTTTCTAAAGACAAAATTTTTGCATCGGTAGATGGGTACGGCACCCCTATGCTCCCTGCTACAGGTTTTTTATCCCAAAGGAAGTTAGAATGAGTAACAGGTGAAGCTTCCGTTAATCCGTATCCTTCAACTAAACTTCCGCCGGTCAATTCCTCAAATTTCTGTTGTACCTCAACTGGAAGTGGAGCGGAGCCACTGATACAAGCATTGATTGACGAAAGGTCATATTTCATTAAATCAGGATGATTTAACAGTCCAATATACATCGTGGGCGCACCTGGAAATAGGGTAGGGCGTTGTTTTTCAATGGTTTTTAAAATCGTGTCTACATCAAACTTAGGAATAAGCACCATCTTTTGCGCCTGCAAGACAGAAAGAATCATCACCGTTGTCATGCCGTATACATGAAAAAATGGGAGAACTCCTAGGACCACTTCTTGGCCTGGTTTGGATTTATAAAGCCAAGCTCCACACATCGCCGCATTAGAAACTAGATTTTCATGCGTAATCATAACCCCTTTTGGAAAACCAGTGGTACCCCCAGTGTATTGCAATAAAGCAAGGTCTTCACTAAAGTCAAACTCATGCATAGCTAAACTTTTTTGGGGTTGCTTTAAAATCTCAGTAAGTAAATGATTGTTTCCTTCATGCTTAACATTTACAACGATTCCATTTTGCTTTTTCTGGATAAAAGGATAAATCAAGTTTTTAGGGAATGGCAAAAAATTTTTGATAGCGGTTACAATTATATGTTCTAAGTTTGTTTGGGCTTTAATCTTAGAGACACGTGGATACAACAAATCAAAAGCAATGATTGCTTTTGCACCGGAATCTTTCATCTGATATTCTAATTCTCTCTCTGTATAAAGTGGGTTCGTTTGTACGACAACTCCACCTGCGATTAAAACCCCAAAATAACTAATGACACCTGCAGGCATATTCGGGAGCATAATTGCCACCCGGTCCCCCTTTTCAATCCCAAGCGATTGCAGGTAAGCTGCTACTTTGTTGGCAGATTCATAGAGCTGCCTGTAGCTCATTTCCTTTCCCATAAAATGAATCGCAATTTTATCAGGATAGTCTCTTGCTGTTCTGTTTAAATATTCTTGTACCGGTATTCCCTCAATATCTAGTGTCGCAGGAATTTCTGGTGGGTATTGCGCTAACCATGGTTTCTCTGACATAATAAAACCCCCTTTTAAGTTATTATTCAGAATATTTATATGTTTCTTTTTTATTATAATATGCGGATAATTTATTGACAATTAGAATAATTAATATTTACTTATGATGCTTGGATATAAAAAGAGGCAACCTCTTTGGTCGCCTCTTTTATAAAGAATATTAATATAGTTTTATTTAAGCTAGAAACAAGATATAAACTAACCCTAATAACACAAACAATCCTGATAACACCATTAAAACTTTTGCTAATTTCTCCAACTCATTCTCCCCTTATCAGATGCCTGCTCCAATGACATAGCTTAAACCAACTGAAATAATCAATGAGATTAGGCCAACTGCTCGGTTGTCATTCTGAATCTCTATATCAATATTAAACTTCGGGGTCAAAAATTCAAAGATAAAATACCCTATTAGGAGGAGGATAAATCCAAACACTCCCCAGCTAATCATACTAAGTAAAGAATCATGTTGAGCAATGGAGTGGCTGAAAATATTTGCTACCCCAAATATTTTCCCACCTGTCGCCATTGCTACCGATAAATTTCCATTTTTAATTTCTTCCCAATTACGATACTTCGTTACGATTTCAAATATAGCTAGAAAGACAATGGTGCAAAGTATGACTACACTGTAATAACCAGCTGTCATCACAAAATCATTTCCCCAAAATCGATCCATTGAACTCCCCACCAATCATTTAAATTCGACGATGGTCACTCCAGTACCACCTTCACCCGCTTCTCCAAAGCGAGCTCTTTTAACAGAACGATGGTTTTTTAAATACTCCTGGACGCCACGCATCAAAGCACCTGTCCCTTTTCCATGGATAATCGATACTCTAGGATACCCAGCTAGTAAAGCATCGTCGATATACTTTTCCACTCTCATTAATGCTGCTTCATAACGTTCTCCGCGTAAATCTAACTCAAGTCCAACATGAGAGTCTCTTCCTTTAACCATCGCAACCTGTCGTACTTCCTTTGGTTTTGGAGTTTCGATATATTCCATATCGCTCTCTTTTACCTTCATTTTTAAGATCCCGATTTGCACTTCCCATTCTTGGTCGGAACTCTTCTTAATCAAATGCCCTTTTTGACCAAAGGTTGTTACCTTCACTTCATCACCGGGTTGAAACTCATGCTTAGGTGCCTTTGCCTTAGTCGTTTTTTTAATGCTCTTTTCAGGAGCTGCTTCGGCAAGCCGTCTTCTAGCATCAATAAGTTCATGCTCTTTTACTTCCGCACTTTTTTCTAGCCTTAATTTCCTTAAGTCACGGATTACATCTTCAGCTTCTTCTCTCGCCTTTTCAACGATTACAGCTGCTTTTTCCTTCGCTTTCTCAACTAACTCATCTTTTCGATCATAATAAGCAACCATTTGTTTTTGCAAATCTTTATGGAGCAATTCCGCTGCCTTCAGAAGCTCATGGGCTTCTTCCGCTTCTCTTTCCGCAAGACGCTTACTTGTTTCAAGGGATGCAATCATGTTTTCAACTTGATTGCTATCAGCACTTATATATCCTTTTGCTTTTTCAATAACGGAATCATTCAAACCTAATCGCTTGGAAATTTCAAAGGCATTACTTCGACCAGGAACTCCAATTAATAATTTATATGTTGGGCTAAGTGTTTCAACATCAAACTCAACACTTGCGTTAATGACCCCTTCACGGTTATATCCATAAGCCTTCAATTCTGGATAATGAGTGGTTGCAATCACCCTTGCACCACGTTTGTAAACCTCATCAAGAATGGAAATCGCAAGCGCAGCTCCTTCCTGTGGATCTGTTCCTGCCCCTAGTTCGTCAAATAACACTAAGCTATTAAAGTCAACTCGCTTTAAGATATCAACAATATTGACCATATGCGAAGAGAAGGTACTTAAGCTTTGCTCAATTGATTGTTCATCGCCAATATCAGCATATACGGCATCGAAAACGGCAATTTCTGAACCATCTAGTGCTGGAATTTGTAGACCAGCTTGGGCCATGAGCGTACACAACCCCAGGGTTTTAAGGGTGACTGTTTTCCCACCAGTATTCGGACCGGTTATTACAATCGTTGTATAGTCCTCCCCCAGTGTGATGGTATTCGGTACAATCTCTTCTTTAGCAATCAACGGATGGCGAGCCTGAAACAATTTGATAATTCCTTTATCGTTCACACTTGGTTTCGTTCCTTTAATTTTATGGCTATAACGCGCCTTTGCAAACATAAAATCAAGGTCAGCAAGTATTTTTACAATATGAAGTAGTTCATCATGGTACTCCCCTACTAGGAGAGAAAGTTCAATCAAGATTCGTTCTATCTCTTGATGCTCTTTTATCCGGATTTCTTGTAACTCATTGTTCAGTTGTACAACCGACTGCGGCTCAATGAATAATGTTTGTCCTGACGAACTTTGGTCATGGACAATCCCACCATAATGACCACGATATTCTTGCTTTACTGGAATAACGTAACGGTCATTACGAATGGTAATAATTGCATCAGAAAGCATTTTCTGTGCATTTGAAGAACGAATCATGCTTTCTAGACGCTCGCGCACTCGCGCTTCCCTGGTTCGAAGTTGTTGGCGTAGAGTACGCAGCGCATCACTTGCACTATCAAGAACTTCACCACTTTCATCAATCGCTTGCTTAATTTTATCCTCAACATCTGCTAAGACGATGATTTCTTCCGTAAGCACTGTTAAAATTGGCAACTCTGTTTCTTCAGCCATATCGGTGATGAATCGTTTCATTTGTCGGCTTGCGTGGACAGTACTGGCCGTTTGGTTAAGCTCATGTGGGCTTAGCATCCCTCCGATTACAGCCCTTTTCACATGTGGACGGATGTCGTATATCCCACCGAGCGGTACATTTCCTTTTAATCGAAGAACTTTTGCTGCTTCATCCGTTTCTTCTTGTAACCTTACGACTTCTTCATAATCCGTAGATGGTACAAGATTTCTTGCCCTTTCTTGTCCTAATGGGGATGAGACATGTTCTAGCATCTGGTCTCGAATTTTATCAAATTCAAGTGTTTTTAACACTCTTTGCTGCAATGGTATAGCCTCCTTTTTTGCGAGGGCTCGGCTTTATTTGTTACGCTGATGAAGAAAATCAAGCAAGTCTTTTAAGTCCATTGCATTTAAAACGGAACTTTCTTTAATCCATCCTTTTCTAGCTGCCGATACCCCAATACTCATATGTTCAAGTGTTTCCATCTTATGAGCATCTGTATTTATTACGATTTTCACTCCTGCTTCTTGAGCTTTTCGAAGATGTTCTGAAGCAAGATCAAGCCGATTTGGATTTGCATTTAATTCCAAGGCGGTATTACTTTCCTTCGCTAACTGAATCAGCATATCTATATCCACATCATAACCATCTCGTCTGCCAATCAGCCGACCAGTAGGATGGGCAATAATATCAACATGAGGATTAGTTAACGCATTTCGTAAACGGTCCATAATTTTTTCTCTCGGTTGTGCGAAAGACGAATGAATTGACGCAATCACCAAATCCAAATCCGCTAACAACTCGTCGTCAAAATCTAGACTTCCATCTGGCAAAATATCCATTTCAATTCCAGTTAAGATAGTAAAATCATCGTATTTTTCATTTAGCTTGCGCACTTCCTCTATTTGCTTGCGAACTCGCTCAGGTGTAAGTCCGTTTGCTACTTTTAAGTACTGAGAGTGGTCCGTTATCGCCATATACCGATATCCACGTGCTCGGCACGCTTCAGCCATGTCTTCAAGTGAATGCGCTCCATCACTCCAAGCTGAGTGCATATGCAGATCACCCTTGATTGCTGGTAAGGTGATTAAATTTAAATCCTCTTTATACTGCTCTACTTCGCTCCCATCTTCACGTAACTCCGGTGGAATAAAAGGCAATTTAAAGTGGTGATAAAAGGCTTCCTCTGTTTCAAAGGTAAGAACGTCTCCTGTTTCTACGTTCTCTACGCCATATTCACTAATCTTTTCACCTTTTTCCTTTGCGAGTTGTCTCATCCGAACGTTATGGTCCTTTGACCCTGTAAAATGATGAAGAGCGGTACTATACTCTTCTGGTTCGACTAGACGGAAGTCTACACTTACATCATAATCGAGTGCAAACGTAAGCGAAACCTTTGTATCTCCAGACGCAATAATTTCCTTAACTTTTGGTAGTTCCTCTAATTGTTCTTTCACCTTTTTTGCATCAGACACAGCCAAGATAAAATCAAGATCCTTAATTGTTTCCCGCTGGCGACGTAAACTCCCAGCTCGTGAATACTTTACAATCCCTTCCATCTTATCTAAATAAACTTCAAGCTGCCCAGCTATTGGGAGCATATATGCTAACGGTAAGCGTTCTGGCCGTGTGCCGATGGTTGCTAGTGCAGCGAGAATTTTTTCTTCTGATTTTTTGCCGAATCCAGCAAGCTCTCGAATTTTTCCTTCTTCACAAGCTTGCTTAAGGCCGTCTGCGTCTTCAATCCCTAATTCCTTATGTAATTTGGAGATTTTTTTGCCTCCAAGTCCTGGTACTTGAAGCAATGCGACTAGACCTCTTGGTACTTCTTCCTGAAGTTCTTTTAAAGCGGTAGAAGTTCCTTCGTTTATATATTCATCAATCACAGCAGCTGTTCCTTTTCCTATCCCTGGTAAGGCCGTTACCTCACCGATTTCAGCTAAACTGCGATCATCTAATTCTAAAGCATTTGCCGCTTTTCTAAACGCAGATACTTTAAAAGGATTTTCGCCCTTTAGCTCCATATAAATTGCAATGGTTTCTAGCAGTTTGACTACGTCCTTTTTATTTGCTGACATGTTTACGCACCTGCCTTAGTTTTTCTATGAATAATTAGATGTTGATTTTCAATCTAGGCTAGCTGTTCGCGAGCGTGCCGGGAGCCTGGCCAACTACAGCGCTTGTGAAGTCTCCTGCAGGAGACTTCGTACATTCCGCTCGAATCAAACTTGTTTAAGTAAGATGCTAAAGCTTCCTTATTAAAAATCACATAATCAGCTCTCCATATATTTTATAGAAAATAGATGATAAATGAAATTCAAAAGAAAAACTTCTCCACTTGAGAGAAGTTATGCTTCGAACCACCATTGTTTCAGTTGTTCAGAAAATATTGGGGTATGTTTTATGATTCCACTGGCAATGATTGAATCATTGAGTGGTCCCTGAATTATATCGATTGGCAATAATGCTACAATATATAATAGAATAAACAGGGAAAGGTAAACTTCGACGATTCCAAGTATGCCACCAGCCCAAACATTCAAAGTCTTTAAAACTGGTAAATTGGCAACAAAGTCGAACATGGTCCCGATAATTTGAAGCAAAATTCTTACCGCAAAAAAAATCGCGACAAATGCGATGGCGCGGTAATAGGCATCCTCTATATTAGGATTATCAAATATCATTTGCATATTTCCACTACCAAAGGTTGGATATGGAATCCACAGGGTCAGTTTCGGAGCAATTTGGTCATAATAAATATAAGCAATAATAAGAGCAATAATAAAACCAGTCATGTGAATGGCTTGAAGGATAAAACCCCTTTTTAACCCTATAAAAAAGCCAATGACTAATAAAAATAAAATCGCAATATCAAGCATGATTGTTTCATTCCTTTAACCGTTGAATTTCTGCTTCAAGTCGTTCTACGCGATCTTTCACCTTCAGATAGTCATTTACCGCGTTAACTGCTGTCAGTACAGCTAATTTATTTGTATCAAGTATAGGATTCATAGAGCTGATTTCCCGCATTTTATCATCTACTAAAGAGGCGACTAGCCTGACATGACTAGTACTTTCCGTTCCAACTATTGTGTATTGCTGACCATATATGTCAACAGTTGTACGTGTTTTTTTTGTGTCTGACAACATTTCCGCCTCCATTCGTAAGAATCCTATTCTATACTATAACACGAAGGAAAAAAGCAGGAAAGTCGGAAACTGTCATTTCAAGTCAAGTTTTTTGTAATTATCTTATTATATCATTTCGTTACATACTTAAGGAGGTTCATTCAATTGGGGAATTCTGTTATTAAGGCAACCACTATTGAAATCAATAAAATGAAGGAATACTATAGTCGCTTTCTTAGCGAAAAGGTGCCACCAGGTGGTGTGTTTACCGCCAAAACACCTTCTTGTGCGATAACGGCCTATAAGTCTGGAAAGGTATTATTCCAGGGGAAAGACGGCGAGGTAGAGGCCGCTAAATGGGGGTCACCTGAAGCATCACAAAAGGTGGAGAAAAAAGCATCCGCCTCACATTTACCAGCAAACTTTCGTTCTATGTCTGTAATCGGCTCGGATGAAGTCGGTACAGGTGATTTCTTCGGTCCCATTACGGTTGTAGCAGCGTATGTGAGAAAAGAGGATATCGAGCTATTAAAGGAGCTTGGCGTTCAGGATAGTAAAAATTTAAAGGATGATAAAATTATTGAAGTGGCCAAACAGCTAGTTAAATTTGTCCCCTATAGTTTACTAACTTTACATAATCCTAAATACAACAAAATGCAAGGCTCAGGTATGTCTCAGGGGAAATTAAAGGCATTGCTCCATAATCAGGCCATTCAGCATGTTTTAGATAAAATCGCTCCTGAAAAACCTGAGGCCATTCTTATCGATCAATTTGCAAAGGAAGAAATTTATTATAATTATTTAAAAGGACAACGAACAGTAGTGCGAGATAAGGTTTATTTTAGTACAAAGGGAGAGAGTGTCCATTTAGCCGTAGCAGCCGCTTCCATGATTGCTCGCTATGCCTTTGTTCAACATATGGATAAATTAGGTCAGAAGGCTGGATTTGTGCTACCAAAAGGTGCAGGAGCTCAGGTTGATGTTGCAGCAGCTCGGTTAATTAAGAGCAAAGGAGCCGATTGCTTACCTGAGTTTGTAAAACTTCATTTTGCCAACACGGATAAAGCAATGAAATTAGTGAAGAAGGGCTAAATACGGGTTAGTAGTGAAAAAGGAGTTTGCGAGTACTTACTAGAAGAGTAGCGCAAACTTCTTAGCATTTAGACAGCGATGGCCTAATTGATGACCTAGGTATTTTCTATTTCCTCCAGATAGGTCATCTATCCACCTGATTGGTGACCCTTCTCTTCTGCTTTCCCTCCACTTAGGGTACCTATACAACCGATTGGTGACCCTTCTCTTCTGCTTTCCCTCCATTTAGGGTACCTATACAACCGATTGGTTATCTTTCTCTTCTGCTTTCTCTCCACTTAGGGCATCTATACACCCGATTGGTTACCTTTCTCTTCTGATTTCCCTCCACTTAGGGCTTCTATACACCTGATTGGTTACCTTTCTCTTTTCCTTACCCTACAGAAAGGGCACCAAAGATATTCTCTGTAATCCCATAATATAAGAAGTAATCTAAGATCTAAAAACTTAACACTAATTCATTTACCTCCCCAAAAAAAGAAGAGGAAAACCCAAATAGTATCTTTAAAACACTACCAGGATTTCCCTCTATTCCGTCTTAACCCCTCAATACTGCTCCAGCCTGTTCTTCAACAGCTTTCAACACTTTTTCATGGGTTTTGGTTACATCTTCGTCTGTAAGTGTTCTTTCAGGATCGAAGTACTTTAATGAGAAGGCAATGGATTTCTTACCTGCTTCCATTCTCTCTCCTTCATACAAGTCAAACACATAAACATCTTTCAACAGTTTGCCGCCTGTTTCTACAATGATGCCTTGTAGCTCAGCAGCTGATTTATTTTTATCGACCACAAGTGCAATGTCTCTTGTAATCGATGGGAAGCGTGGAATCGCTTCATACTGAAGTGGCTCAGTGCCTGCTTCTAAAACAGTCTTTAAGTTCAGCTCAAACACATAGGTCTCTTTTAAATCCATGTCTTTTTGAACGGTAGGATGAACCTGACCTACAAAACCAATTGCTGCTCCGTTAAGGGTTACCTCAGCTGTACGTCCAGGATGCATCCCTTCTTTTTCTGCTGCACTGAAACTAATTTTTTCCGTCAAGCCTAGTTTCGTGAAAAGTCCTTCGAGAATACCTTTGATAACGTAAAAATCAACCGGCTTCTTTTCGCCTTGCCACTGATGATTTTCCCAAAGACCTGTGATAGCAGCTGCTAGATGCTCCTCTTCTTCAGGGAGATCTTCACCTTCGTTTTTCAAGAACACAGCACCTGTTTCATAAACAGCTAAGCTATCATTCTGACGTGCTGTATTGTACTTCAACACCTCAAGCAATTGTGGAACAATACTTAGGCGAAGAAGACTACGATCCTCACTCATCGGCATCGCCAATTCAACTGGCTGACGCTTCTCCAAGGCAAATCGAGTTGCTTTCTCTCGGTTTGTCAGAGAATACGTAATTGCTTGGTAAAGACCTGCTCCTTCAAGATAGCGGCGAACGAGACGACGCTTTAGCTGGTACTCAGACAAACGACCTGGTGTTGCGGCTCCCTGCGGCAACGTTTTTGGTACATTGTCATAGCCATAAAGACGAGCAACTTCCTCAATTAAATCTTCTTCAATTGTAATGTCTCCACGGCGTGTAGGAACAGTTACTGTAATCGTGTCGTTATCGACTGTTGATTCAAACTGTAGACGTGTAAAAATCGCTTCTACTTCCGCCATCGCTAACTCTGTTCCAATCACGGAGTTAATTTTCTCGAGCGTAACAGAAACAACTGCTGGCTCTAGAGTTAAACTATCTGCAGTAGCTGTGCCGTCTAGAACCTCTCCACCGGCGTATAAAGCCATCAGTTCTGCTGCTCTTTCAGCCGCTGGGCGCACGCGTGCAGGATCAACGCCTTTTTCATAACGAGAGCTTGCTTCGCTACGTAATCCATGGTCCTTCGATGCTTTACGAATCACTGGTCCAGTGAAATATGCGGATTCAAGTAATACGGTTGTTGTATCTGCGTTCACCTCGGAGTTTGCTCCACCCATTACTCCAGCTAAAGCTACAGGTACACTGCCATTTGTAATCACAAGATGATCTTCAGTCAACGTACGCTTCGCATCATCAAGAGTTGTAATTTCTTCGCCTTGTTTCGCACGTCGGACAAGAATTTCTTTTGAACCTAGTAGATCATAATCAAATGCATGGAGAGGCTGACCATATTCAAGCAAGATGTAGTTGGTAATATCGACGACATTATTATGCGGACGAATTCCCGCTGCCATTAATCTTGTTTGCATCCAAAGTGGTGATGGCCCGATTTTTACATTTTTAATCACTTTAGCTGTGTAAAGTGGATTATCTTCTTTTGCTTCGACACTTACTTTGATATAGTCTTCAGCCTTTTCAGTGGCAGAAGCTGTCTTAGGCTCAGGTAATTTCACAACCCGCTCAAGGATAGCTGCTACCTCATAGCCAACACCAAGCATACTTAGGCAATCCGCGCGGTTTGGTGTTAAGCCTAGCTCAAGAATCTGATCGTCTCTTCCAAGAAAAGCTAAGGCATCTTGACCAACCTCAGTATCTTCAGGGAAAACAAAGATTCCTTCTGAGAATTCCTTTGCAACTAGCTTCGCTTCAATTCCAAGTTCTTGAAGGGAACAGATCATACCGTTTGATGCTTCCCCACGAAGCTTTGCTTTTTTGATTTTAAAATTGCCTGGTAGTACAGCACCAACAGTTGCAACGGCAACCTTTTGACCCTTTGCGACATTCGGCGCACCACAGATAATTTGTACAGGCTCTTCCCCGCCGATATCCACAAGTGTTTTGTTGAGCTTTTCTGCGTTTGGATGTTTTTCACATTCCAACACATGGCCGACAACAATTCCTTTTAAACCTTCGTTTAATGTCTCGACTCCTTCAACTTCAATCCCACTTTTGGTAATCTTCTCTCCAAGTTCTTCAGCTGAAACGCCGGTTAAATCCACATATTCCTGTAGCCATTTATATGATACAAGCATTGTTATTCCTCCTAATCCCTATTCAGTTACCGAAAATTGCTTTAAGAAACGGATGTCATTTGTATAGAAGTGGCGAATATCATCGACGCCGTATTTTAGCATCGCAATTCGTTCAGGTCCCATTCCGAATGCAAACCCTGTGTATTTTTTTGAATCATAGCCAGCCATTTCCAATACATTTGGATGAACCATTCCCGCACCAAGAATTTCAATCCAACCTGTTCCTTTACATGTGCTACAGCCGTGTCCGCCACACATTTTACAAGAGATATCCATTTCTACAGATGGTTCTGTGAAAGGGAAGAAACTTGGACGAAGACGAATTTCACGATCAGCTCCGAACATTTTCTTTGCGAAAACATCAAGTGTTCCTTTCAGGTCACTTAAGCGAATGTTCTCATCAATCACAAGACCTTCAATTTGTGTGAACTGATGGGAATGAGTTGCATCGTCATTATCGCGGCGATACACTTTTCCCGGACAAATGATTTTAATCGGTCCTTTTCCTTGCTTTTGTTCCATTGTTCTCGCCTGTACAGGTGAAGTATGGGTACGAAGCAAAATTTCCTCAGTGATATAGAAAGAGTCCTGCATATCGCGAGCTGGATGACCTTTTGGAAGGTTCAATGCTTCGAAATTATAATAGTCCTTCTCTACCTCTGGTCCTTCAGCAACTGTATAGCCCATTCCGATAAACAAATCTTCAATTTCCTCGATGATTCTTGTTAGTGGGTGATGATTCCCTTCTCTAACAGGTCGACATGGTAAAGTAACATCAATTTTTTCAGCAGCAAGCTTTTGCTCAACAGCCGCCTTTTCAAGCGCAATTTGCTTTTCTTCAATTGCTCCGGTAATCATATCGCGAACTTCATTCGCAAGCGCACCCATTTTTGGTCTTTCTTCAGGAGATAATTTTCCCATCCCCTTTAACACTTCCGTAATTGGACCCTTTTTCCCAAGATAGGAAACGCGAATATCGTTTAGTTCTTTTAAGTCAGCAGCTTGGGTAACTTTTTCAAGTGCTTCAGCCTGCAGTTCTTTTAATCGCTCCTGCATGTTTAAATCCTCCTTCAATTTTAGGCAAAATAAAAAGACTCCATCCCTATAAAGGGACGAAGTCTGGTTTCGCGGTACCACCCTTTTTAACAGGCAATACAAATATGTATGGTCTGCTCACTTCATTCGGATAACGGCATATGCCGGTGCATCTTTACATTCCATTTGAATGGTCCCGATGCCAGCTCTGGAGGTGAATTCACGTATCTGTACCATAAAAATGCTTCCAGTCTGATGGCATTTTCTCCCTTTAATGGCCTTTTGACAGCTACTCTTCTCCGTCAACGCTTTTAATCATTTTTGCGTTTATTATAGTATATTCTTTCCATTGTGGCAAACCCATTCTAAAAAAATGTTCGATTTAG
>Ga0182742_1001745_pt1 | contig 26433 bp, 23 predicted proteins | sample eDN5th37CBELigMG_FD_128880 | JGI IMG/M metagenome (GOLD analysis project Ga0182742, IMG submission 128880) | Enriched Miracle-Growth compost microbial communities from Emeryville, California, USA - eDNA 5th pass 37_C BE-Lig MG (version 2)... ...
TCGGGGCGGATCGGCTCGCGGGCGAGCGCGTACACCGGGCCGGCGTCCCAGCCCGCGGTCACGCGCATGATCGCGACGCCGGTCTCCTCGTCGCCGGCCATGATCGCGCGCTCGATCGGGGCCGCGCCCCGCCAGCGCGGCAGCAGCGACGGGTGCACGTTGATCAGCTCGTAGTCGCTGAGCAGCGGCTCCTTGATCAGGACGCCGTAGGCGCAGGTGGTGAGCACCTCGGGCCGGGCGTCGGCGATCCGCTGCAGGGTCTCGGGGGCGTGCAGGTCGGTCGGCTGGATGACCTCGATCCCCAGCTCGCGGGCGAGCACGGCGACGGGCGGCGGCGCGAGCTTCTGGCCGCGGCCCTGCTTGGCGTCGGGGCGCGTGACCACCAGCTGCGGGCGGTGGTCGGACTCGGCCAGGCGCCGCAGCACGGTGGCCGCGAACTCGGACGTGCCCAGGTAGACGTTGCGCACTATGCCGCCGCGGAGCGGGGCTCGAGTTGCTCGCGCAGGGTGCGCATCGCCTGCTTGCGCTGGTCGCGCGACGTGCGATCGAGGATCAGCACGCCGTCCAGGTGGTCCATCTCGTGCTGGATCGCGCGCGCCTCGAGCCCGCTCGCCTCGACCAGGATCTCCTTGCCGTACTCGTCCTTGGCGCGCACGCGGATGTGCACGGGGCGCTCGACCTCGACGCCGACGCCCGGCAGGCTCAGGCAGCCCTCCTCGGAGGTCTCCTTCTCCTTGCTCGCCCATTCGAGCACGGGGTTGACGAGCGCCGCGACCGCGCCTTCCAGCTCGGTCCGGTAGACGAGCACGCGGTGCATCACGCCGACCTGCGTGGCCGCCAGGCCGATCCCGTAGGCGTCGTGCATCAGGCGGCCCATCCGGCGGACCTCCTCCACGAGCGCGTCGTCGAAGCGCTCGACCTCCAGCGCGCGTGCGCGCAGCACGGGGTCGCCGTACTTGCGGATCAGCTTCAGGGCCGCCTCACGCCGGGCCTGCACCTCGGGACTCAGCCGCCCCTGCGGCTCCGCGACCTGGCCGTGCGCTTCCGTGTGAACCTCGTCCGCCATGGGTTCCGATTCTACGTGGGGTCGACGTCCACGGAGAGATTTACCGCGCGGAACGCCTTCTCGCGCGCGACCGCTTCCACGGCGGCGCCGGTCGCCTGGATCGCCGCGGCGCGCTCCGTGGTCTTGAGCACGAGCTGGTAGCGCTCGCGCCCGCGCAGGCGGAACAGCGGGGCGGGACCGAGCAGCTGCGTGCCCGGGACGTCGATCGCCCGCGCGATCTCGGTGGCGGCGGCGCGGGCCGGGGCCGCGTCCACGGCGCTGGTGACGATCCGGATCAGGTCGGCGAACGGCGGGTAGCCGTGCAGCCGGCGGCGCTCGAGCTCCTGCTCGAGGAACCCGTCCGCGTCGTGGCGGGCGGCGGCGACGATCGCGGGCGCGTCCGGCGTGGTCGTCTGCACGAGCACGCGCCCGCCGCGCGGGCCGCGCCCGGCCCGGCCCGCGAGCTGGGCGATCAGCGCGAACGTGCGCTCCTCGGCGCGGAAGTCGGGGAAGCGCAGGGTCGCGTCCGCGTCCAGGACGACGCCCAGGGTCACGTCCGGGAAATCGTGGCCCTTGGCCACCATCTGCGTGCCGAGCAGCAGACCGGTCTCGGCCTGCTGGAAGCGCGCGAGCAGCCTCGGCACCGCGTCCTTGGTGGCGGCCGTGTCCGCGTCGAGGCGGAAGATCGGGATGTCCAGCGCCTGCGCGAGCTCGGCCTCGACGCGCTCGGTCCCCGCCCCGTGGCGGGCGACCGACAGGCTCCCGCAGTGGTCGCAGCGCTGCGGGACCCGCTCGCGGTGGCCGCAGTGGTGGCACTGCAGCGCGTTCTCCGCCCGGTGCAGCACGAGCGCGACGTCGCAGTTCGGGCACTCCCACGCCTTCCCGCACGACTTGCAGGTGAGGAAGTTCGACCACCCGCGCCGGTTGAGCAGCACGATCGACTTGCGGGTGGCCGCGAGCGCCCGGCGCGTCTCGGGGTGCAGCGCGTGGTGCGCGCCGCGCATGTCGAGCACGCGCACGGGCGGGAGCCCGCGCGCGTCGGCGCGCGAGGCCCCGGCGCGCGGCGCCGCGCCTCCGCCGGCCGCACCCGCCCCGGGCGCCGCTGCCCCGCGCCCGGCCGCACCCTCCCCGCGCGTCGCCCCGCCGCCCCGCGGCGCGCCCGCCCCGGGCGTCGCCGCCCCGCCCCCGGGCGCCCCGCCCCCGGGCGCCCCGCCCCCGGGCGCCCCCTCCTCGGGGGTCGCCGCCCCGCCCCCGGCCGCGCCCGCCCCGGGCGTCGCCGTCGCCCGGGTCGGCAGCCGCAGCCGCTTCAGGCGGTACGCGGTCTCCGGGCGCGGGGTCGCCGAGCCCGCGAGCAGGCGCGCGCCGGCCTGGTAGGCGCGGTAGGCGGCCACGTGGCGGGCGTCGTAGCGCGGGTCGGACTCCTGCTTGTAGGACGCGTCGTGCTCCTCGTCGACGACGACCAGCCCGAGCCGGGCGACCGGCGCAAAGACCGCGGAGCGCGGCCCGACGGCGACGCGCGCCTCGCGCGTGCGCAGGCGCCGCCACTCGTCGTAGCGCTCGCCCTCGGACAGCGCGGAGTGCAGGAGCGCGACCGTGTCCCCGAAGCGCGCCGCGAACCGCGCGACGGTCTGCGGCGTGAGCGCGATCTCGGGCACGAGCACGATCACGTCCTCGTCGCGCTCGAGCGCCGCGGCCGCCGCGCGCAGGTAGACCTCGGTCTTGCCCGAGCCGGTGACGCCGTGCAGCAGCCGCGCCTCGCCGGGCGACGCCTCGATCTCCTCCAGCGCGGCCACCTGCTCGGGCGTGAGCGTGATCTCGCGGTCGGGCGCCGGGTTCGTGCGCGGGACGCGGCGGGCGACGCGCTGGGTGATCGTCACCAGCCCGCGCTTCTCGAGCCGCCGCAGCGCCGGCAGGTCGCCGCCCGCGAACCCGGGCAGCCGCGCGAGCAGCGCGCGCTGGTTGTCGGTCAGGCGCGGCGGGTCCGCCGCGGCGGGCGTCGGCTCGGCCCAGAACGCGTACTTCGCCTTGCCCGGCGGCGGGGCGACGAGCGCGAGCGCGCGGGCCGGGGTCGTGCAGTACTCCTCGGCCATCCACAGCGCGAGGTCGACGAGGTCGCGCGGGATCGAGTCGTCGAGGACCGCGGTCGGCGCGACCAGCTTCTCCTCGGGCACCTCCGAGGACTCGGCGAGCCCGACCACGACGCCCTCGAGCTTCTGGTGGCCGAACGGGATCCGGACGAGCGACCCGACCGTGACCGCCCCGGGCTCGACGAGGTAGTCGAACGGGCCCGAGAGACGGCGCGTGGTGGTGAGGGGCTCGATCCGGGCGATCACGGGCCGCGTAGCCTCGCACGGGCCGGTGACGGCGCCCGGCGAGACGCGCCGAACGCCGGCGGCGGCGCGGCTCGCGGGGCCGGCGACGCGCGCCGGGCGGTGGGCGGCGCGCGGGGGCCGCCGCCGCGGCCGGTACATTCGGGCGATGCCCGCGCCTGAGACGTCTGCCCCACCGGGCGTGATCCTCGAGGGCGACAATCTCACTCACCTGCGCGCGCTCGACGACGGGGTCGCGCAGTTGGTGTATGCCGATCCACCGTTCAACACGGGGCGGACGCAGACGCGGCGCAGTTTGGCGACCGTCGGGGCGCCGGACGGTGACCGGACGGGGTTCGGCGGGCGGCGTTATGTGACCAAGCTGCTGTCTGAGTCTTCGTACAAGGATCACTTTGACGACTACCTGGGGTTCCTCGAGCCGCGTCTGGCCGAGATCAAGCGGATCCTTGACCCCACGGGCACGCTTTACTTGCACCTCGACTACCACGAGGCCCATTACGTAAAGATCCTGCTTGATGAGTTGTTCGGGCGCGAGAACTTCCTGAACGAGCTGATCTGGGCCTATGACTATGGGGCGAAGTCGAAAGCGCGGTGGCCGCAGAAACACGACACGATCCTCGTGTATGTGAAGGACATCAGCCGTTATCACTTCGACTCGGAGGCGGTGGACCGCGAGCCGTACATGGCGCCGGGTCTCGTGACCCCCGAGAAGGCCGCCCGGGGCAAGCTGCCGACGTCGGTGATGTGGCACACCATCGTCTCCCCCACCGGGCGTGAGAAGACGGGTTACCCGACACAGAAACCCGAGGCGCTCCTCAGGCGGTTCGTCCAGGCCAGCTCGCGCCCCGGCGACCTGTGCGTGGACCCGTTCGCCGGCTCGGGCACGCTCGGGGCCGTCGCGGCCAAGCTCGGCCGCCGCTATCTGCTGATCGACGAGAGCCCGGAGGCGATCGCGGTCATGCGCCGGCGGCTCGGGGCGGCCTGACCGCGCGCGGGCGCGCCGCGCGCGAAGATGGGCGGATGGAACGGGTGGTCGCGTTCGGCCCCGGCCGGGTCAACCTGATCGGCGAGCACACGGACTACAACGCGGGCCTGGCGCTGCCGTTCGCGATCGAGCTCGGCGTCACGGTCACCGCCACGCCGGCCGACCACTTCATCGTCGACGCGCTCGACCTCGGCGAGCGCGACGAGTTCGAGCGCCCCGAGCCGGCCCAGGGCTGGCGCGCCTTCGCGCGCGGGCTCGTCGCCGAGCTGAACATCGACCGCCCGAAGCACCTCGAGATCACCGGCACGCTGCCGCAGGGCAGCGGCCTGTCGTCCTCGGCCGCGCTCGAGGCCGCGCTGGCGCTCGCCCTGCTCGGCGAGGAGCCCGCGGACCGCAAGGCGCTGGCAGAGATCTGCTCCACGGTCGAGAACGACTGGGTCGGCGCCGAAACCGGCCTGCTGGACCAGTACGCGTCGCTGCTCTCCCGCCCGGGCCACGCGCTCCGGATCGACTTCCAGAGCCTCGACGTCCACCCCTACCCGCTCGACCTCCAGGGCTGGCAGCTCGCCGTCCAGGACTCCGGCGCCACCCACGACCTCGCCACCTCGGGCTACAACGAGCGAAGAGCCGAGTGCCGCGAGGCCTGCGAGCGCCTCGGCGTCGCGACGCTCAGAGAGGCCACGAGCCTGCACCCCCTCGACGGCACGCTCGAGCAGCGTGCCCGCCACGTCCTGACCGAGAACGAGCGCGTCGAGCAGACCGTCGAGGCCCTCGACGCCCGCGACCTGCCGCGCGTCGCCGAGCTCCTGGACGCCTCCCACGCCTCGCTGCGCGACGACTACGAGGCCTCGGTGCCCGAGGTCGAGGAGACGATCACCCGCCTCAAGGCCGCCGGAGCCGCCGGCGCCCGGATGGTCGGCGGCGGCTTCGGCGGCGCGGTGCTGGCGCTATTCCCCCCCGGGGTCGGGCTTCCCGGCGGCGCCCTGCCCGTCTCCCCCGCCGGGCCCGCCCGGTTCGTCCTCGGCTAGCTCGCGCCCCAGCGGCCGGGTGAACGCCCACAGCAGGAACAGCAGCCCCAACGCGAGCATCCCCAGCCCGGCGAAGAGGTTGATGTTCACCCCGGCGGCGCGCTCGATCTCCTCCTCGGAGTCGAACAGCCCCAGGACCACGAGCAGCAGCCCCCAGGCGGTGAACACACCCCCGATGATGCGCCGCAGGTCGAACAGGTTCGCCGCGCGCTCGACACGTGTGTCTTCAGCCATCGTCACTCACCAGAACAAGATCGTCAGGATGGCGGCCCCCGCGAGCACGGAGAACCCGAGCAGCTTCGGTGACTCCCACCACCGGTGTGACACCGCGACGCTCTCGTCGATGTTGGCCATGCCGTACACCAGCCCCTGCAGCTCGCTGACCGGCTTGGGCGTGGTCATCAGCGTCACCACCACCGACACGATCGCCACCACCACGAACGCCGAGCCCGCGCCCCACATCGACTCGTCCAGGTCCGAGCCGAACGACAGCGCGCCGGCCTTGTAGCCGATGAACAGCCCGGCGGCGGTCGCGGTGCCCGCGATCAGGCCCCAGAAGCCGGCGGCCGGCGTCATCCGCTTCCAGAACATGCCGATGATGAACGTGGCGAACAGCGGCGCGTTGAAGATCGAGAACAGCGCCTGCAGGTAGTTCATGAGGTTGTCGTAGGTGGACGCGATCAGCGCCGTCAGCACCGACACCGCGATGCCGGCGATCGTCGCGTAGCGCCCGAAGCTCACATACCACTCATCGGCCTTGCCACGTTTCAGATACGGCTCGACGAGGTCGGTGGTGACAACGGTGTTGAACGCGCTCACGTTCGCCGCCACGCCCGCCATGAACGACGCCATCAACCCCGTCAACGCCACACCGAGCATGCCGTTGGGCAGGTACTCGTTCATCAGCAGCGGGATCGCGTTGTTGTACTCCATGTTGGGCTGGTCGGAGCCGAGCCCCGGGATCGCCACCAGCGCGATCATGCCCGGCAGGATCATCACGAACGGCAGGAACAGCTTCGGCACCGCGCCGATCAGCGGCGTGCGCTCGGCCGCCGAAAGGTCCTTGGCCGACAGCGCGCGCTGGACCTCGGCGAAGTTCGTCGTCCAGTAGCCGAACGCGAGCACGAACCCGAGGCCGAACACGATCCCGATCCAGGTCGCCCCGATCGGGTTGGTGACGTCGCCCGGGTTGGTGCCCTGCAGCGCGTGCAGGCCGGCCTCGCCGATCGTCGACTCCTTGATGCGGTCCTGGAGCCCGCCCCAGCCGCCGACGTCGACCAGGCCGACGACCGTGATCGGGATCAGCGCCGCCAGGATCACGAAGAACTGCAGCACCTCGTTGTAGATCGCCGACGACAGGCCGCCGAGCGAGATGTAGGCCGCGACCACGACCGCGGCGACGATGATGCCGACGATCAGCGGCCACCCGAGCAGCAGCTCGAGCACGAGCGCCAGCGCGAACAGGTTCACGCCCGCGATCAGGATCGTCGCGACCGCGAACGTGACGGAGTTGAACACGTGCGACGGCTTGTTGAACCGCAGCAGCAGGTACTCCGGCACCGAGCGGACCTTGGAGCCGTAGTAGAACGGCATCATCACCAGCCCGAGGAAGACCATGGCCGGGATCGCGCCGATCCAGTAGTAGTTGACGGTGGCGACGCCGTACTGGGCGCCGTTGGCCGCCATCCCGAGCACCTCGGTCGCCCCCAGGTTGGCCGAGATGAACGCCAGGCCCGTGATCCAGGCCGGCAGCGAGCGCCCGCTCAGGAAGTAGTCGAGGCTCGACTTGATGTAGCGCTTGGCCGCGAACCCCACGCCGAGGACGACGAGGAAGTACGTCGCGATGATCGCGTAGTCGACGAAGTCGGTGTCGAGGCGGACTTCGTTCACGGAAGGACCCCCATGTCGGGGGTCCTTACCCGCTACTTACGTCAGAGGATCTGCCGCTACGCGACCGCGTCGGCCGCGGCGAGGCCGGCGGCCTCGCGCAGCGCGGCGGCCTTGTCGGTCTTCTCCCACGTGAAGTCGTGGTCGTCGCGCCCGAAGTGGCCGTAGGCCGCCGTCTTCTGGTAGATCGGCCGGTGCAGCTTGAGGTAGTTGCGGAAGGCGCCCGGGCGCAGGTCGAAGAACTCGGTGACCAGCTGGGCGATCTTCGCGCGGCCGACCTTCTCGGTGCCGAACGTCTCGACCATCACCGACACGGGGTGCGCGACGCCGATCGCGTACGCGACCTGGACCTCGGCGCGGTCGGCGAGGCCGGCGGCGACGAGGTTCTTGGCCACGTAGCGCGCCGCGTAGGCGGCCGAGCGGTCGACCTTGCTCGGGTCCTTGCCCGAGAACGCGCCACCGCCGTGGCGGGCCATGCCGCCGTAGGTGTCGACGATGATCTTGCGGCCGGTCAGGCCCGCGTCGCCCACCGGGCCGCCGATGACGAACCGGCCGGTGGGGTTGACGAGGAAGTTCTTGCGCAGCTTCTTGGCGTCGTAGAGCTCCTCCGGGAGGATCGGCTCGACGACGTGCTCCCAGAGGTCGTCCGGGATCAGCGACTCGGCGCCCTCCTTGTGCTGGGTCGAGATCAGCAGCTTCTCGATCTCGACCGGGCGGCCGTCGCGGTAGCGGACCGACACCTGGGTCTTGCCGTCCGGGCGCAGGTACGGGACCAGCTCGGCGTGGCGGACCGCGGCCAGGCGCTGCGCGAGCTTGTGCGCGAGCGAGATCGGCAGCGGCATCAGCTCGTCCGTCTCGTTGGTCGCGTAGCCGAACATCATGCCCTGGTCGCCGGCGCCGGCGATGTCCAGTTCATCGTCGTCGGAGGCGTCGGTGCGCGCCTCCCAGGCCTGGTCGACGCCCTGCGCGATGTCGGGCGACTGCTTGTCGATCGCGTTGATCACCGCGCACGAGTCGGCGCTGAAGCCGAGGTCCGCGTCGACGTAGCCGATCTTGCGGATCGTCTCGCGGGCGATGTCCTGGATGTCCACGTAGGTCGTGGTCGAGATCTCGCCCGAGACGACCACGAGGCCGGTGTTCACGAGCGTCTCGCACGCCACGCGGCCATTCGGGTCCTCGCGCAAGACCGCGTCAAGGACGCCGTCAGAGATCTGGTCGGCGACCTTGTCCGGATGGCCCTCGGTGACGGACTCGGACGTGAACAGGTACTCGTTGTCGCTCAGCTGGGTCATAAGGGATCTCGAGGATCGCTCCGCGTCGATGCTTGCCTTCGCGCGCGTGAACGGCAGGCGCGAAGCCGAAGGCCGAAAGCCTAGCGGCTTTGATGTGTTCCCCGGTTACGACTTTCGTTCAGCGCGCGAACGATTCTTGCGCTCCACGAAATCGATGACCACCGGGACGCCCTCCAGCCCGTAGCGCTCGCGCAGCCGGTTCTCGATGAAATACGCGTAGTCGCGGGTCACGCGCTGGCGCGAGTTGACCTGGATCGCGAAGCGCGGCGGCCGCTCCCCGATCTGGGAGATGTAGAGCAGCTTCAGGCGGTGCCCCTGCTTGGCCGGCGGCTGGCGCTGGGCCACGACCTCGGCCAGGAAGCGGTTGAGCTCGGGCGTCGGGATCCGGTGCGACGCGCGGTCGGCGATGCTCAGCGCCTCCGTCAGCAGCCGCGCGATGTGGCGGCCGGTCTTGGCCGACGCCGTCAGCACCTTCGGGCGCAGCCGCAGCTTGTTGTGCACCCGCGCGCGCTCGCGCTCGAGCTCGGCCGCGCCCACGCCCCCGCCCGGCCCGAGCGGGTCGCCGGCGCCGCCCGTGACGTCCCACTTGTTGAGCACGAGCGCGGTCGCGCAGCCCGACTTCATCGCCAGCTCGGCGATCCGCAGGTCCTGCGAGGTGACGCCGTGCTGGGCGTCGCAGACCACGAGCGCGACGTCGGCGCGCTCCGCCGCCCGCTGCGAGCGCAGCGTCGTGTAGTACTCGACGGACTCGGTGACCTTCGCCTGGCGCCGGATCCCGGCCGTGTCGATCAGGATCAGCGGCCGGCCCTCGACCTCGATCCGCGTGTCGATCGCGTCGCGCGTCGTGCCCGCCACATCGGAGACGATCACGCGCTCGTAGCCCAGGAACGCGTTCACCAGCGAGGACTTGCCGACGTTCGGGCGCCCGATCACGGCCAGCCGGACGACGTCCTCGTCTTCCTCCGGGACCTCGTCGTCCTCGGGCAGCAGCTCGACCAGGCGGTCGAGCAGGTCGCCCGTCCCCAGGCCCTGCGCGGCGCTGACCGGGATCGGCTCGCCGAGCCCGAGCCCGTAGAAGTCGTGCGCGAGCATCAGGTCGTTGGGCGAGTCGATCTTGTTCGCCGCCAGCACGACCGGCACGTCGCCCCGGCGCAGGATGTCGGCGATCTCCGCGTCGCCCGGGCGCATCCCGGCGCGCGCGTCGACCACGAACAGCGCCACCTGGGCGTCCGCGAGCGCGGCCCGCGCCTGGTCCTGGATCGAGACGGCCAGCGGATCCTCGTCGTCGAGGTCGACGCCGCCCGTGTCGATGAGCGTGAACGTCCGGCCGTTCCAGTCCGTGGAGAGCTCCTTGCGGTCGCGGGTGATCCCCGGCCGCTCGTGCACGACCGCCTCGCGGCTCTGCGTGAGCCGGTTCACCAGCGAGGACTTGCCCACGTTCGGGTAGCCGACGACCGCGACCTTCATGCCTGGATCTCCTTGGCCTCGACCACGAGCGTGACGACCTGGTCGACGACCTCGTCGAGCGTCAGCCCGGTCGTGTCGATCGGGGTCGCGTCCTTGGGCGGCTCGAGCGTGGAGCGGCCGGCCGAGGAGTCGCGCAGGTCGCGCTCACGCTGGCGGGCCAGCACCTCCTCCGGGCTCAGGCCGATGTCGGCGGCGCGGCGGCGCGCGCGCTCGGCGGGATCGGCGTAGAGGAAGACCTTCACGGCGGCGTCGGGCGCGACCACCGTGCCGATGTCGCGGCCCTCCGCGACCCAGTCACCCTCGGCCACGATCGCGCGCTGCTTGCGCACCAGCGCCTCGCGCACGGCGGCGTCGGCGGCGACCTTGGAGGCCAGCTCGGAGACGCCGGGCGCGCGGATCTCGGCCGTCACGTCGCGGCCGTCGAGCAGCACCCGGTCTCCGACCTCGATCGCGATCCGCTCGGCGATCTCGCCGGCGGACGCGAGATCGTCGCGCGCGGCCAGCCCGACGCAGCGGTACATCGCCCCCGTGTCCAGGTACGTGAAGCCGACGCGCTCGGCGACGGCGCGTGCGACCGTGGACTTCCCGGCCCCCGCGGGCCCGTCGATGGCGATCACCATGGCGGCAAAGACCTTAGCCTTCGGCGGGATGATCCCCGATCTCTGGCATCCCGAGACCGTCTATCTGAACACCGCGAGCTTCGGGCTGCCGCCCGATCCCGTGTGGGACGCGGTCCAGGCCGCGCAGGCCGACTGGCGCGCCGGGCGCGTGAGCTGGGAGCACTGGACCATGGTCACGCACCGCTCGCGCGAGCAGTTCGCCAAGCTCGTGCACGCCGACCCCGAGCGGGTCGCGGTCGGCGCGACCGTGTCAGGCCTGGTGGCCCAGATCGCCGCCGCGCTGCCCGCGGGCACGCGCGTGCTCGCCCCCGAGCCCGAATTCGTGTCGCTGCTGTTCCCGTTCCTGGCCCAGGAGGAGCGCGGCGTGACCGTCGAGGTGGTGCCGCTCGAGCGGCTGGCCGAGGCGATCGACGCGCGCACGGACGTGGTCGCGGTCTCGGCCGTGCAGTCCTCCAACGGCGCGGTCGCCGACCTCGACGCGATCAGCGCCGCCGCCCGCCACCACGGCGCGCTGACCGTGGTCGACGCCACCCACGCGATCGGCTGGCTTCCGCTGGACGCGTCGCGCTTCGACGCGGTCGCGTGCGCCTGTTACAAGTGGCTGATGTGCCCGCGCGGCACCGCGTTCCTGGTCCTCGACGAGGCGCTCGGGGAGCGGATGACGCCGCACCAGGCGGGCTGGTTCGCCGCCACGGACCCGCTGCGCGACCAGTTCGGGCCGCCGCTGCGGCTGGGCGAGGGAGCGCGCCGCTTCGACACCTCGCCCGCCTGGTTCAGCTGGGTCGGCACCGAGCCGGCGCTGAAGCTGCTCAACGAGATCGGGGTCGAGGAGATCCACGCCCACGACCTGGCGCTCGCCAACCGCTTCCGCGCCGGCCTCGGGATGGAGCCGGGCAACTCGGCGATCGTCAGCGTCGAGCACCCGGACGCGACGGAGAAGCTCGCGCGGGCGGGGATCATGGCCGCCGCCCGCGCGGGGCGCCTGCGCGCGTCGTTTCACCTCTACAACACCGAGGCCGACGTCGATGCGGCGCTGTCAGCCCTCCTCGAACCCGGTGATCGCTAGCGAGACGGCGCGGATCGAGCCCGTGTCGAGGGCGGCGGAGTCCAGGACGGTGAACGTCCAGTCGCCCGTGGTGGACTCGTCCAGCAGCGGGGACAGCGGCTGGTCGGGCCGCCAGGTGCCCGTGAACGGGTCCTCGGCCGCCAGCAGCGACGAGAACGCCCGTTCCGCGTCGTCGTCGAAGACGGCCTGGCAGATGTTCTCGCCCGTCCCGCCCGTGCGCGCGAACAGCGTCACGGTCGTGCCCGAGGGCGACGTGAGCAGGCCGGTGAGGTCGCCGACGTAGGTGTGGTCGATGCCGACCGTCGGCGACTGCGGCGTCTCGTTGCACTCCGTGCCGTCAACGGAGAACGTCAGCTCGGAGGCGTAGCCCGCGTCGACCGGGATCGTCACCGTGGCGCCCTCCGCGCTGTTGTCGGGGATCGGCACGGGCGGCCCGTCGTAGGCGAAGCGCTCGGGCTCGCTCGCGGGCTGACCGGTTGGGACCGTGAAGGTCGCGGTCGTGGGCGAGAGCACGCCCGCGAACGCGACCCGGACGTTGATCGGGACGCGCTTGCCGAGCGGGTGGTCGCCGGGCAGCTCGAGCGTGTACTCGCGGCTCGTGGTCGCGCCCGCCGGCAGGTCGCCGTAGGAGCGGGCGCGCGGCGTGATGCGCGCGTCGGGCGAGGTGACCGTGACGTTGATCCCGGTCGCCGTGCCGTCGCCCGTGTTGGTCACCGGCAGCCGCAGCGTGGCGTCCTCGCCCGGCTCCAGGTAGGGGTCGCCGTCGCCCGTCGCCGGCGTCACCGCGGGCGGCTCGGCCTCGACCAGCGGCTGCGGCGTGGCGCCCGTGTACCCGAGCGCGAGGTCGGCGCGCACGATCCCGTGGCCCGTGCGCTCGTCGGGCCCGGGCGGCGCGAGGTCGAGCGCGGTCGCCTCGAAGGCCTCGCGCAGCTCGGCCTCGGTCAGCCCGGGGTTGCCGGACAGCATCAGGCCGGCGATCGCGGCGGCGTGCGGCGCCGCCGCGCTGGTGCCGAAGAAGCGCGCGAACGGCGCCGGCAGCGAGGTCACCACGCCGTCGGCGGCGGTGAGGTCGGGCTTGGCGCGCAACTGCGGCGCGGGCGTGCCGTCGGCGGCGAAGAAGATCCGCCGCGGGCCGTCGGAGGTGAAGCGCTCGGGCAGCTGGGAGACCGTGAAGACCTCGGGGAACGGCCCGCGCGGGTTCGGCGGGTCGCCCGGCTCCAGCAGCGGCCCGAACGGGACGTTCGCCGGCGCCGCCGCGGTGGAGAACGCCGAGACGGCCGCGCTGTGCCCGCGGGTGACGCCGGACGTCGACCAGGCCGGCAGGCCGTCGTCCTTGAAGCGCCCGTCGAACGCGGTGACGCTGAAGTAGCGCGGCTCGCCCGAGAAGCGCACGACCGCGATCCGGAAGCTCCCGCCGGCGGCGGTCATGTTGATCCGCTCGTAGGCGTCGTCGTCGCCGTCCTGGACGTTCTGGGCGAAGTTCAGCAGCGTGCCCGCGGCGTTGAAGACGTAGAAGTCGTAGTCCGAGGCGGTCGCGCCCAGCGGCTCGGCCCAGAACATCGTCAGCACCGCGCCCGCGCTGGACGGCGAGAGCGGGTTGAGCAGCTGCACCTCGGGGCCGGGGTCGAAGTCGTGCGCCTCGCCGGCGATCTTGCCCACGCCCTGGCCCGAGGGGCGGAAGTCGCCCTCGTAGTGGGCGGAGGTGCCGTCGAGCACGATGCCCTGGTTGCCGGCGGAGCTGAAGAACAGCGCGCCGTCGGCGGTGACCTCGTTGACCGCCTGGGCGATCGGGCCGTCCTGGAAGGCGGCCTCGTCGTAGTAGAGGATGTCGTCGACGATCACGTCGCAACCGGCCTCGAAGCGCAGGTCGCGGATGTTGTCCGCGAACGCCGCGGCGCTCGGCAGCGCGGTCGCGAAGCCGAGCTCCGCGCCCGGCGCAAGGTCGTGCATGATCTGCAGCATCGCCGTGCCCTCGTCGCCGCTGCCGGCGCGGCCCGGCAGGACGTCGACCGCGGGCAGCTCGCCCGCGGCCTGCGAGGCGGCCAGGCTCGAGACGCCGTCCGAGAGCGCGCACAGCTTGGTGCCGACGCCGGTCACGCGGTCGCGCTGGCGGGCCGTGTCGGCGGCGTGCGCGCGGTCGCCCTCGGAGACCACGGTGGCGAGCGCGGCCGCCTCGCGCAGCGCGGCCTCGACGCGCTCGCCGCGCTCGGCCTTGGTCTCGGTGTGGCGCGTGTAGTGGTGGGTGGTGAAGTCGCCGGCGGCGTCGACGCGCCTGACCTCGCTCCAGCCCGCGACCGTCTTGAGCTTGCCCGTGGGCACGCCGGCGCGGACGTCGCCCGTGCGCGGCGAGGCGTAGCGGACCGTGGCCCCGAGCGCGGTCAGGCGGTCCGTGAGCGCCGTGCCGCGGCCGGTCGTGCGGATGTCGACCTCGGTCAGCCCGCTGCGCAGCGGCACCTTCTTGCCCTTGGTCTTGAGCGCGACCGCGATCCGCGAGTCGAGCTTGCGCTCGGCCGGCGTCAGCGAGCGCTTGATGGCCTGCAGCTCGGCGATCTCCTGCGCCGGGTCCGCGGCCTGCGCCGCGGGCGCGGCGAACCCTCCGATCGTGATGACGATCGCCCCTGCCAAACGAGCGCGCACGGCGCCTCCCTTCCCGTCCGGGGACCCTCCCGAGGTCCCCCGAGACGGACGGTACACCCGCGGTCAACTACCGTTGTCGCCCTAATGGCGCTCGCGTTTCTGGCCGCTTTCTGGTTGATCATCGCCGCGATCCTGCTGCTCGCGCCCGAGCACGTGCTGCCCGCGAGCAAGGCCGCGCGCCGCTACGGCGCGATCGGCTGCGGGATCTTCGCGGCGTCGTGCGTGATCGGGCTGCTGGCCGGCTAGCGCGCGCTCAGATCGTTCAGCAGCCCGGCGGCGGTGCCCGCGTCGGGGACCGTGACCAGCAGGTCGCGGCCGTCGCGCCGGCGGACCTGGATGCCCTCCCCGGCGCGGATCACGACCGCGGTCGCGCCCGGGCGGCGCGGGACCTTGCGCACGCCCCAGCCGCCGACGCGCCACGGGTCGATGTCGATCTGCTCGGCCTCGGCGATGTCCTCGAGCGGCACGTGCTGGCGCGGCCAGCCCAGCGGGCCGTAGGCGATCGTCAGCCCGCGCTGGTCGACGGTCGCGACGATCTCCGAGACCGTCGCCGCCGCGAGCGCGGCCAGCGCGCCGATCGCCGCCAGCCACCAGTTGCCGCTGGCCAGCGCGGCGGCGATCAGCCCGACGCCGATGACGGCGGCGCCGGCCAGCGCCCAGCGGCCCTGCACGCGCGCGCTCCAGACGGCGCGCTCGCCGCTGCGCAGGCCGACGGTCGGCCGCTGCACGGACGCGGTCACCAGGCTCACCGGGTGCTCGCGCTCGAGCAGGTGCGCGGCGACGGCCGCGAGCGCGGTGGCGGCGAACGTCGCCACCAGCGCCCACGCGGGCAGCTCGGCGGCGCGCCAGTCGGCGACGTCGACGTTGGCCGCGAGCGTGGTCAGCTGCAGGCCGGCCGCGAACGTGACCGCGCCCCACACCCACGGCGCGACGGTCAGCCGCAGCTCGCTGCCGCGCGCGACGGCCTGGCGCACGAGCAGCGCCCAGGCGGCGGAGACCGCGACCGCGACGAAGGCCGTCAGCGGCGTCAGGCCCATGCTGCTGTCGGCCTCGCCCGAGAAGCTCCAGTGGCTGGCGAGCGGGTCCGGCAGGCGGTCGGCCAGCAGCAGGGTCGGGACGAGGACGGCGAGCAGCGCCAGTCCAGGCGCGGCGAGCACGATCCGGCGCTTCAGCATTGTGCCTCCTTGACGAGCGCGATGATCTCGGTATCGGAAATGCCCTGGGCGCGGCCCTCGGCGACCAGCTCGCGGGCGAGCTTGGCCACCGTCAGGCGGCGGCGCGCGAGGTCGCCGGCGCGGACGACCGCGCCGCGCCCGCGCCGGAGCTCGATGAGCCCGGCGTCGCGCAGGTCGGCGTAGGCCCGCAGCACCGTGTGGACGTTGACGTCCAGCGACGTGGCCAGGTCGCGTGCGGCCGGCAGTCGCTCGCCGTCGCTGACGCGGCCGGCGGCGATCGCCTCCTTGAGGCCGTCCGCGATCTGCTCGTGCAGGGAGACGGAAAGCGAAGGGTCGACGCGAAGGAGCATTGTTCTAGTGATTATAGAACAAGATTCAGATCTCCGCCGATCGGCCGACACCAAGGACAATGCGTTCGCGGATCTCACGCTGGTCGCTGCTCACCCGCTTCGGCGTGCTGAGCGTGCTCGCGCTGGCGCTCCTGGCCGCGGTGCTGGCCCACGTGCTCAAGCGCCAGATCGAGACGCGCGCCATGCGGGCGTCCGAGGCCACCGCCGTGGTGATCGCGAGCGCCGCGGTGCAGCCCAACCTGCGCCCGCAGGACCTCAGCGAGGGGATGTCCGCGCGGCGCATCGAGGAGCTCGACCGCGCCCTGAAGGTCGGCGTCCTCGGCGACGGCGGCATCCAGCGCGTGAAGATCTTCGACGCGCGCTCGCGGATCATCTACTCCGACAAGCACGAGGTGATCGGCGACGACGCCTCGGGCTCCGAGAGCCTCCAGCGCGCGCTCGCCGGCGAGGTCGTCTCGCACTTCACGCGCGGCGTCGACCACAACGACAAGGGCGCGCGCACGCTCGAGGTCTACGTGCCGCTGCGCTTCGGCGCCGGCGCCGCGCCCGTGGGCGTCTACGAGATCTACCTGTCCTACACCGCCACCGAGCAGGCGATCGCGCACGACACGCGCACGATGTACGCCGTGATCGCGGTCGGGCTGCTCGTGCTCTGGGCCGCCCTGTTCCGGATCGTGGCGATGGCGTCGCGGCGGCTGCGCGAGCAGGCCACGCACGACGCGCTCACAGGGCTGCCGAACCGGGTGCTGCTGGAGGACCGGCTCGAGCGCGCGCTCGCCGCCGCCGAGCGCTCACGCCACGAGGTCGCGCTGCTGTTCGTCGACCTCGACCGCTTCAAGGAGATCAACGACACGCTCGGGCACTCCTACGGCGACGAGCTGCTGCGCCAGGTCGCGCTCCGGCTCGGCGAGGTGCTCCGCCACGGGGACACGCTCGCGCGCCTGGGCGGCGACGAGTTCGCCGTCCTGCTGCCGAGCGTCCGCGACCGCGACGAGGTCCAGGTCGTCGCCGCGCGTCTGCGCGACGCGCTGCACCGCTCCTTCAGCGCCGGCGGGACGACGCTCGACGTCGAGGCCAGCATCGGCATCGCGCTCTCCCCCGAGCACGGCACGACCGCCGACGAGCTGCTGGCCAACGCCGACATCGCCATGTACTGCGCGAAGGAGCGCAAGGCCGGCGCCGTCTTCTTCGACCCGGCCGAGCGCGTCAACACGCCCTCGCGGCTGACGATCCTGGGCGACCTGCGCCGGGCGCTGCAGAGCGGCGACCAGCTGCGGCTGCACTTCCAGCCCAAGTACGCGCTCGACGACGAGCGGCTGATCGGGGTCGAGGCGCTGCTGCGCTGGAACCACCCCGAGCGCGGCGACGTCCCGCCCGCGGAGTTCATCGAGCTCGCCGAGGGCACGGGGATCATCCACGCCCTGACCGAGCGCGTCCTGCGCGACGCGCTCGCCCAGTCGCGCGAATGGGTCGACGCCGGCCACGAGGTCGCGATCGCGGTCAACCTGTCCACGCGCTGCCTGCTCGACTCGGGCTTCCCCGACCTCGTCGAGCGGCTGCTGGCCGAGCACGGCGTCCCGCCGCGGCTGCTGCGGCTCGAGGTCACCGAGAGCGCGGTGATGGGCGACCCGGCGCGCGCCACCGAGGTCCTGCGCCGCCTGCACGGCCTCGGCGTGGCGCTGTCGATCGACGACTTCGGCACGGGCTACACGTCGATGGCCTACCTGCGGCGGCTGCCGGTCGACGAGCTCAAGGTCGACCGCTCCTTCGTGCTGGGCATGACCGACAACGAGCACGACGCCGTGCTCGTGCGCACCGCGATCGACCTCGGCCACAACCTCGGGCTGACGGTCGTGGCCGAGGGCGTCGAGCAGGCCGCGCACGTCTCCGCGCTGCGGGCGCTCGACTGCGACGTCGCGCAGGGCTACCACTACGCGCGGCCGATGCCCGCCGCCGCCATCACGGAGCTGCTGGCTCAGCGCCCCAGCAGCCCCGCCAGGTCGGTCTCGAACCCCGGGTAGGACACCGCCGCGGCGTCCATCCCGACGACCTCGACGCCCTCACGGGACGCGAGGCCGGCGACGGCGCCGAGCATCGCCAGCCGGTGGTCGCCGTGGGAGGCGATCGTGCCGCCGCGCAGCCCGCCCGTGCCCGTGACCACGAAGCCGTCGTCGGTGGCCTCGATCTGGGCGCCGAGCGCGCTCAGGCCGTCGACGACGGTCGCGATCCGGTCGGACTCCTTGACGCGCAGCTCCTGCGCGCCGGTGACGACGGTCTCGCCCTCGGCGAAGCAGCCGAGCAGCGCCACCAGCGGCAGCTCGTCGATCGCCAGCGGCACCTCGTGCGGCTCGACCGTGGTGCCCACGAGTGGGCCCGCGGCCACGTCGAGCTCGGTCACCGGCTCGGTGTCGGCGATCGCGCCCGCGGGCTCGAGGTCGCCGACGACGATCCCGCCCATGCGCTCGACGATCCGCACGAAGCCGATCCGGGTCCAGTTCGCGCTCATGTTCTCGATCACGATCCGCGAGCCCGGGACGAGCACGGCGGCGGCGATGTGGAACGCGGCCGAGGACGGGTCGCCCGGGACGTGGATCGAGCCGAGCTCGAGCTCGTCGTGCTGGGTGAGCTCGATCCGGCCGCCGTCACGGGTGATGCGCGCGCCGGCGCGGGCCAGCAGGCGCTCCGTGTGGTCGCGGCTGGGCTCGGGCTCGATCACCGCGGTCCGGCCCTCGGCGAGCAGCCCGGCCATCAGCACGCACGACTTGATCTGCGCGGAGGCGACCGGCAGCTCGTACTCGATCCCGTGCAGCGGCGCGGCGTGGACGGTGAACGGCGCGAAGCGGTCCTCGCGGGCGACGATGTTCGCGCCCATCTGCTTGAGCGGCGTGGCGATCCGGTCCACGGGCCGGCGGCGGATCGACTCGTCGCCGTCGAACGTCCACGTGCCCGATGGCTGCCCCGCGAGCCAGCCCGGCGCGAGCCGCATCAGCGTGCCCGCGTTGCCGACGTCGATGTCCGCCGGCCTCGCGCCGCGCAGGCCGGGCCCGCGGATCGTCAGCGCGCCCGGCTCGCCGCCGCGCTCGACCAGCGCGCCGCACGCCCGGACGGCCTCGAGCGTCGAGTTGGTGTCCGCCGCGTCGAGGTAGCCCGTCACGTGCACGGGCTCGTCGCACATCGCGCCGAACAGCGCGGCGCGATGCGAGAGGGACTTGTCGCCGGGCGCGCGCAGGGTGCCGCGCAGCGGCCCGGACGGATCGAAACGGCGGTTCAAGCGGGACCTCCGGGTTGACGTTTCATGCCCGCACGACCTCCAGGCCGAGCTCGCGGACGAGCCGCTCGGCCTGCTGGGCGACGAGGGCGCCGCGGATCCAGAGCGCGATCGTGCCGTGCGAGCCAGAGGCGGGATAGAGGGCCATGTCGACGATGTCGATCGTGGCGCGGCCCAGCGCGAGCGCGATCTCGGCCACGATCCCCGGGCGGTTGGGGACGAGCACGCGCAGCTCGTGCACCTCGCCGCCGGCGAGGTCGGACTCCAGCAGCCGGCGGCGGTCCTCGCGGGCGGCGTCGTTCCATTCGCGGATGCCGTCGTCGTCGCCCGCCGCCAGCTGGTCGCGGACGACGGTCAGGCGCGCGATGAGGTCGTCGATGGCGGCCACGAGCGCGTCGGCGTTGGCGCGGTAGATGCCGCCCCACATGACCGAGTTCGCGCCCGCGACGCGGGTGACGTCGCGGAAGGACGGGCCGGTGGCGGGCAGGCGCTCGCCCTCCTCCCCCAGCACGCGCGCGGCCTGGGCGACGAGCACGTTGGCCAGCACGTGCGGCAGATGCGAGACCGCGGCCATCACGACGTCGTGGGCGTCGGGCTCGATCGCCGTCGGCCACGCGCCGATGCGGGTGATCACGCGGTGCAGGCGCTCGTAGTTGCTCCCGACGGTCGTGGCCGTCGGCGTCAGGTACCAGGTGGCGTCGGCGAACAGGTCGGCGCGGGCGTGCTCGACGCCCGAGGTCTCGGCGCCCGCCAGCGGGTGGCCGCCGATGAAGCGCGGGTCGGCGACCTCGTCGACCACGGCGCGCTTGACCGAGCCGACGTCGGTGACGACGCACTCCGGCCCGGCCGCGCCGAGCACCTCGCGCACGGTCGCCGGCAGCGACTGCACGGGCGCGGCGACGAACGCGATGTCCGCGTCCTTGACCGCCGCGCCGATCGAGTCGTGCGCCTCGTGGACCGCGCCGCGCGCGATCGCCGTCTCGCGGGCCGCCGCCGACGGGTCATAGCCGCTCACGTACGCGTCGAGGCGCTGGCGGGCGGCCAGGCCGATCGAGCCACCGATCAGCCCCACGCCGACGACGGCGACTCTCACGCCGCCGCGCTCAGCACTTTGCCGGCGACCGCCGCGGCGCGCTCGACCTGCTCGAGGTAGGCCGCGAAGGAGTCCGCGTAGATCTGCTGCGGGCCGTCGCAGATCGCCTCTTCGGGGTTCGGGTGCACCTCGACGATGATGCCGTCCGCCCCGGCCGCGGCGGCGGCCAGCGACAGCGGCAGCACCAGGTCGCGGCGCCCGGGCGCGTGCGACGGGTCGACGATCACGGGCAGGTGCGAGAGCTCCTTGAGCATCGGCACGGCCGTGATGTCGAGCGTGAAGCGGTAGGAGGTCTCGAACGTGCGAATGCCGCGCTCGCACAGCATCACGTTCGGGTTGCCCTCCTTGAGCACGTACTCGGCGGCCATCAGCAGCTCCTCGAGCGTGCTCGACAGCCCGCGCTTGATCAGGACGGGCTTGCCCGTGCGCCCGATCTCGGCCAGCAGCGCGTAGTTCTGCATGTTTCGCGCGCCGACCTGGATCACGTCCGCAACCTCGACGATCGGCTCCACGTCGCGCGCGTCGAGCAGCTCGGTGACGATCGGCAGCCCGGTCTGCTCCTTGGCCTCGGCCAGGATCCGCAGGCCCTCGACCCCGAGCCCCTGGAAGCTGTACGGCGAGGAGCGCGGCTTGTACGCGCCGCCGCGGAACATCGACGCGCCCGCCGCGGCCACGGCGTGGGCGGTGGTGAGCGTCTGGTCGCGCGACTCGACCGTGCACGGGCCGGCGATCATCGAGAAGTGGTCGCCGCCCACCTGTCGCCCGTCGATCTCGATCACCGTCCGCTGGCCATGAGCGGCGAACTGGCGCGACGAGAGCTTGTAGGGCTTGAGGATCGGGACGACCTGGGCGACGCCGGCGTGGCCCTCCAGGCCGAGCCGGGCGACGTGCTCACGGTCGCCGACGGCGCCGATCACGGTGACCTCCTCGCCGCGCGACGGGTGCGCGCGGGCGCCACAGCTCTCGATGCGCTCGATCACCGAGAGGATCTGCTCCTCGGTGGCCGCCGGCTTCATCACGATCATCATGTCTTGCGTACTCCTGGGGACGATTCTGGCTCAGAACGGGTGCTGCAACGTTGAGAGAGCTCCGGCGCTCGGCCCTGTGGCCTGTGATGCGGCGGCGTGCGGTACGCCGGCCGAGCGCCTAGCTAAATCGCCAGGTGGAATACGCGTAGGAACGACCGTAGACCCGGTAGCGGGCCGAAGCGAAGGTGCTGACGGTCGAGGAAGCCATGACGCGAGTCGCGCAGCTTACAGCAGCGCGCCCAGCGCTTCCAGGAATTTCTCGTTCTCGGCCTGCGTCCCGACCGTCACGCGCAGCGCGCCGTCGCGCCCGAGCGCCCCGCCGGCGCGCACGAGCACGCCGCGCTCGGCCAGCCCGCGCATCACCTCCGCCTCCTCGCGGTCCTCGCCGAGGTCGAACCAGACGAAGTTCGCCTGCGACTCCGCGGGCTCGAGGCCGAGCTCGCGCAGGCCGTCCACGAGCCCGATCCGCTCGGCCAGGTTGCGCTCGACGCGCTTGGTGACCTCGTCGCTGTGGTTGAGCGCCTCCAGCGCGGCGGCCTGGGCCGCCGCGTTGCAGAAGAACGGCTGGCGGACCTGGTCGACCGCGATCCTGAAGCTCTCCGACCCGCACAGCGCGTAGCCGACGCGCAGGCCGCAGAGGCCGTAGATCTTGCTGAACGTGCGCAGCAGGACGAGGTTCGGGTGCTTGTCGAGCAGCGCGACCGACTCGTCGGGGTCCTGCAGCATGTTGAACTCGACGTAGGCCTCGTCGAGGATCACCGCCACGTGCCGCGGCACGTTGGCCACGAAGTCCGCGATCTGCTCGATCGGCAGCGCCGTCGAGGTCGGGTTGTTCGGGTTGCAGACGATCACGAGCCGCGTGGCGACCGTGATCTCCTCGAGCATCTTGTCCAGCTGGTGGTAGTGGTCCTCGTCGACGGGCACCTGGATCGCGCGCGCCCCCGAAGCCGCGGACAGGTGCGGGTAGACGCTGAACGAGGGCCAGGCGTAGACGAGCTCGGCGCCGGGCTCCAGCAGCGCGTCGCCGGCCGCGAGCAGGATGTCGCAGGAGCCGTTGCCGATCGCGATCCGCTGCGTCGGCACGCCCGTGCGCTCGGACAGCTTGCGGCGCAGCGCGGCGTTGGTCGGGTCGGGGTAGCGGTTGACGCCGGCGAGCGCCTTCGTCGCCGCCTCGATCACGGCCGGGAGCGGCGGGTAGGGCGACTCGTTGGAGGCGAGCTTGGCGATCGGGCCTTCCGACGCGTACCCGTCGGCGGCCGGATAGACGGGGATGCGGCGGAGCTTTGCGGCGTACTCGATGGCCATGGCGGGATCTCAGGTTATCCCGCTTGACACCGCGGCCGGGATCCACGACCCTCCGGCGCTCTGTCGGGACGGAAACGGGGGAAGACAAGGATGGTTCGTGTGGCCTGCGGGGTGCTGGCCCTGCTCGCGCTCGCGCCGGCGGTGGCCCGCGCCGACTACGAGTACGCGGGACAGTGGCCGGTGCCCAGCTCCGCGACCGGGCTCGCCGTCGGCTCGGGCGGCGTCTACGTGACCCGCAGCTCGGGCGCGTTCGGCGAGCAGTCCGTGCGCCGCTACTCGCTCGCCGGCAAGCTGCTGGCCACCTGGGGTGATCCCGCAACGCTCACGAACCCGAGCGGGGTCGCCACCGCCCCGGACGGCCGCGTGCTCGTCAGCGACCGCTTCGGCAAGGTCCTCACCTACGGCGCGGACGGCACCTTCGCCGGCCAGCGCGCGCTCACCGGCCCGTGCGGCGACGAGCTGCTGATCAAGGACCTCGACGTCGACCGCGCGGGTGACGTCTTCGTGGCCTTCTACGACAACTGCAATCTGGTGCAGGGCGAGACCCGCTACGGCGTGATCCGGGCCGACGGGGCGTTCAACGTCACCGGCGTCTGGGGCCAGACCGGCGCGCAGGACGGGCAGTTCAACCAGCCCGTGGGGGTCGCCTCGGACGGCCACGGCGCGGTCTACGTCGCGGACTCGTCCAACTACCGGGTCCAGCGCTTCGCCCCGACGGGCGTGTTCGCCGGCAAGTGGGGCCAGCTCGGCGGCGGGCGCGGCGAGTTCAACGGGCTCGAGGACGTGGCGGTCAGCCCGTCGGGCGAGGTCTTCGCCGCCGACCGCAACAACGAGCGCATCCAGCGCTTCAGCCCCGAGGGGCGGCTGCTCGAGGAGCTGCGGATCCCGGGCGGGGTCCGGTACCGCGGACTGGTGACCAGGCTGGACTTCGACGCGCAGGGCCGGCTCTACGCGCTCTCGACCGGCCACGGCACCGAGGACGAGGTCAGCGTCTTCGTCCCGGGCAGCGCGGTCACGGTCGCCAAGCAGACGCTGCGCCGGCGCGGTGGCCGGGTCGCGGTCAAGGTGGCCTGCGGCGCCGTGGAGCGCTGCACGGGGCGGCTGACCGTGCGCGCGGGCAAGCGCGTGCTGGGGTCGCGCTCCTACCGCGTCGCGGCCGGCAAGCGCGGGGTCGTGCGCGTCGCCGTCCGGGGGCGGCTCGCGCGCCGCGTCACGGTCGTGGTCACGCCGAAGGGCGGCAAGCCGTCGCGGCGCGCGCTGACGTTGCGCTACTGAGCGCCGGCGAGGTCCAGCCGTAGCTTGACCGCCTCGCCCAGGTAGACGTGCTCGGGCGGGCGTCCGTCGGGCTTGTAGGCGTGGATCAGCACGCGGATGACCTTCGGCAGCGCGCCCGGGACGGGGATCTCGCGCGCGCACAGCAGCGGGACGTTGGACAGGCCCATCTCGCGCGCGGCGGCCGCGGGGAAGGTCGCGTCGAGGTCCGGCGTGAGCGTGAAGATGCAGCTGACCAGGTCCTCCCCGCCGAGCTTGTTGCGGGTCAGGATCTCTCGCATCAGCGTGTCGGTGGCGGACAGGATCGCCTCGGCGGTGTTCTCCGCCACCGTGTTTGCGCCTCGGAGCGCGACCAACCTCATGCGGGGCAATTCAACCAAGCCCGCGCAGGCGCTCGATCTCGGCGGGGGTCAGCTTGCGCGCCTCGCCCGGTTCCAGCGCGCCGAGCCGCAGCGGGCCGAACGCCACCCGCTCGAGCGTGCGGACGGGGTGGCCGACCGCCTCGAGCATGCGCTTGACCTGGCGCTTGCGGCCCTCGTGGATGGTGAGCTCGACGTGGTTGGAGGACAGCTTGCGCACCTTCGCGGGGGCGGTCCGGCCGTCATCGAGCTCGACCCCTTCGCGCAGCGCCCGGAGCGCCGGCTCGTTGATCGGCGCGTTGGCGATCCGGGCGCGGTAGGTGCGCGGGACCTCGAAGCTGGGGTGCGTGAGCCGGTGCGCGAGCTCGCCGTCGTTGGTGAGCAGCAGCAGGCCGGTGGTGTCGTAGTCCAAGCGGCCGACCGGGTACAGGCGCTCCTTGCTGTCGACGAGCGAGACGACCGTCGGCCTGTTCTGCGGGTCGCGGGCGGTCGAGACGTAGCCCGCGGGCTTGTGGACGAGGTAGACGAGCTGCTCGTGGCCGGCGATCCTGACGCGTCGCCCGTCGACCTTGACCACGCGCGTGTCGTCCACGTCGCGCGCGGGGTCGGTGACCGTCGCGCCGTCCACGGTCACGCGGCCGGCGGCGATGATCGTCTCGGAGGCGCGCCGCGAGGCGACGCCGGCATGGGCGAGGTACTTGGCCAGTCGCAAACGGCTGCCACCATAGGAGGTCGTGGATCTCGCGGTGCTCGACAAGGCGCTCGAAGGCGAGCCGGCGTTCCGGGCCCGGCAGGTCTGGCGCTGGGCGGCCAACGGCGCGCGCGGCTACCACGAGATGACCGACCTGCCCGCGGCGCTGCGGGCGCGGCTGGCCGAGGAGGTCCCGTTCTCCACCCTGACGCTGGTGCGCGAGGCGCACGCCTCCGACGGGACGGTCAAGGCGCTCTTCCACACGCACGACGGACGCGCCGTCGAGGCCGTGCTGATGCGCTACCGCGACGGCCGCCGCTCGATCTGCGTCTCGTCGCAGTCCGGCTGTCCTCTGACGTGCACGTTCTGCGCGACCGGCACGATGAAGTTCGGGCGCAACCTGACCGCGGCCGAGATCCTCGACCAGGTCCTGCACTTCCGCCGCATCGAGCCCGTCGACCACCTCGTGTTCATGGGCATGGGCGAGCCGATGATGAACCTCGACAACGTGCTGGCCGCGGCGCGCAAGCTGCCCGACGTGGGGATCACCCACCGCCGCACGGGGATCTCGACCGTCGGCTGGGTGCCCGGCATCAAGCGGCTGACGGAATGCGACATGCCGATCCGGCTGGCCCTGTCGCTGCACGCCCCCGAGGACTCGCTGCGCTCGCAGATCATGCCGGTCAACGAGCGCTACCCGCTGGCCGAGGTGCTCGAGGCCTGCGAGGCCCACTACGAGCGCAAGCGCCGCCAGATCTTCATCGAGTACGTGATGCTCGCCGGGGTCAACGACGGCTACGCCCAGGCCGTCCAGCTCGCCCAGCTGCTCGACCCCAGGATCTACAAGCTCAACCTGATCCCGTACAACCCGACGGACTCGGTCTACGAGGGCTCCTCCCGCAACGCGATCGACGCCTTCAAGGCCGCGCTCGAGGAGCACGGCCTCCGCGCCACCGTGCGGTTGACCCGCGGGCGCGACATCGACGCCGCGTGCGGCCAGCTCGCCGCCCGGCAGACCGTGGCTTGAGCGCCCCGCGCGCCGTCATCGCCGACGACGAGCTCCTGATGCGCCAGGGCCTCGAGCGCCTGCTCGTCGACGGCGGCATCGACGTCGTCGCCAGCGCCGCCGACGCCGGCGACCTCATCCGCAAGACCCGCGCCCACCGCCCCGACGTCGTCGTCACCGACATGCGCATGCCGCCCGACATGACCGACGACGGCCTCCGCGCCGCGATCGCCATCCGCCGCGCGTTGCCGTCCACCGGCGTGCTCGTGCTCTCCCAGCACCTCGCCGAGCGCTACGCGCTCAAGCTGCTCGGCGACGACGCCCAGGGCGTCGGCTACCTGCTCAAGCACCGCGTCGCCGACCTCGACGACTTCCTCAACGCGGTCCGCAAGGTCGCCGCCGGGGGCACCGCCCTGGACCCCGAGGTCGTCGCGCGGATGATGGGCCGCCAGCGCCGCTCGAGCCCGCTCGAAGGGTTGACCCCGCGCGAACGCGACGTGCTCGCGTTGATGGTCGAGGGTTTGTCGAA
>Ga0182742_1001746_pt1 | contig 26433 bp, 23 predicted proteins | sample eDN5th37CBELigMG_FD_128880 | JGI IMG/M metagenome (GOLD analysis project Ga0182742, IMG submission 128880) | Enriched Miracle-Growth compost microbial communities from Emeryville, California, USA - eDNA 5th pass 37_C BE-Lig MG (version 2)... ...
CTCGCGGGCCCGTGCGCTCACCGCCGAGTACATCGTGTTGAGCGCTCCAAACAGCGCGCCTACGGCCATGATCCCGCCAACGACATACGCGATCACGGAAATCACTCGAGTGAGCGTGCCGGACTGCTCGCTCAGGTATTCCGACTCGCGCTTCACATCGACGGCGAGCGTCGGATCCGTCGTCAGCGCTTTCTTGAAGGTGTCGAAGCTGCTTGCGGATTCGAGCAGCACCGTCACGGGCTGGTAGCCGTTCCGGCGGACCGCGGACATCACGGTCTCCGCGTCCCCGAACATTTCGGACTCGTGCCGGCTGCCCTCGCCCTCGAAGATGCCGACGATCTCCCAGTCGTTCTGCGCAAACTTCACTTTTTTGCCGAGCCCCAGCGTCGGAAACTCCAGCAGTGCCTTGCTGCCCACGATCAGCTCATTCACGGCCGGCCGAAACATCCGCCCCTGAACGACCTTCAGCTCCGGACGCAGCTCGAACGCCAGCGGCCCGACGCCACGCACGGTGACGTTGGCCCACGAGTTGTCGGCGGTCGGAAGGTCCATGACGGTGATCGTCTCGGCCGAGGCGATCGGCTTGCCCTCAGCGTTCCGCTTCACGCCCGGCGCATCGATGATCGTGTTGCCCTGGGCACGCGAGAGCGCGCTCGCCATCTCCTGCGCCGAGCCCGCACGCACGACGATGGCGCGATCGTCCCGACCCGTGCCCGCTATGGTGTTCAGCAGCCCGATCGACATCGCGAGCATCGCAAGGAGCACGGCCACCACGCCGGCGATGCCGATGACGATGACGAACGAGGTACCGAGCCGCTGCGGCACGCTGCGCATGTTCATCGCGGTAACTGAAGCAATCTGACTGAGGGTGCTCATTGCTCTTTTTCCTCAGCGCCCGGCGAGCGCGTCTACCACCGCAAGGCGATTCGCACGCCAGGCAGGCGGCCCGCCGCTGATGAGCGCGAGAGCGAGCGCAGCCAGGATGCCGGCGACCACCGCGCCCATCGGCATCAGCAGCGTCCCGCCAATAAGGCTTCCCGCAATCGGGAATATGACGGCGGCAAGTCCGAGCCCGACCAGCGCCGCAATCACGCAGAGCAGGGCGGATTCGGCGAGAACGAGCGTCGTCACCGCGCTATCCGTGAACCCCAGCGTCTTGAGCACGGCGAGCTCCGGAATGCGCTCCCGCACGGACTGCATCATCGTGTTCCCCGTGAGGAAGAGCAGCGTGAACATCACCGCGCCAACGATGGCGTTCACCATGAAGCTGATGTTGCCCAGCTGCTTGAGCTGCGCCTGAAGGAATTCCTGCTCGTTCTGCGTCTTCGTCTCGTTCAGCGAGTTCGCGAAGAGCGCGTCCACCTGCTTCGAGATCGCGGTGGACTGCGAGGCGTCCCGGATCCTGAAGATGTACCAGCCCACCTGCCCGTGCCCGAACGACCGCGACTCGTCGAAGTACTCCCAGTTCATGAGGAAGTTCTGCTCCAGCGAGATGAGCTTCGGCGCGGTGAAAATTCCGACGATCTCGAAGTCGTAGCTCGACGTGCCGTCCTTCTTCGTCCAGATGCTGGTCAGGAGCGGTACACGGTCGCCGACCTTCCAGCCGTACTGCCGGGCCAGCGAGGCTCCGATCAGCGCGCCGTTACGTGTGCGCTGCATCGCCTGCAGCTGCTCCGGCGCGATCTTCAGCTCCGGGTATGCCTCGAAGAACTTGGGAATGTCCGTGGGATACGAGAGCACCATGTTCTTCGCATCCTGGTACGAACCTCCGAACCAGGTCTGATGCGCGACGACCTCCACGCCCGGCACTTTCTCGATCTGCGTGAGATACGCGAGCGGCAAAGGCTCCACATAGCTGATCTTGCTTACCGTGTAGAGCCGGTTCACGCGCGTGTCCTTCACCGTGTTCGACAGCCAGGTGTTCACCCCCTGCAGCACGCCGAAGAGCAGGAAAGCCACGACCACCGACAGCAACGTCAGGATGGTGCGGGTCTTCTTGCGCCACAGGCCCGCCCAGAGCAGGGGGAGGTATTTCATGCAGCGGTCCTCTGATCCTCAAGCAGCGTGCCCTTGTCGAGATGCACCTGCCGGGAGGCGTACTCGGCGGCCTTCGGATCGTGCGTGACCATGATGATGGTCTTCTTCTGCTTCTGGTTCAGCGTGCGCATGAGATCCAGAATCTCCTCGGCGGTGTGACGGTCCAGGTCACCCGTGGGCTCGTCGCACACGAGCAAGCTCGGGTCCGCAACGAGCGCGCGTGCGATGGCGACACGCTGCTGCTGACCGCCCGAAAGCTCCGAAGGCTTGTGGCTGGCGCGATCCGCGAGCCCCACGAGCGTCAACGCCGCCTGCACGTTCTGCTTGCGCCGGGCGCGCGACAGGTTCGTGAGCAGCAGCGGCAGCTCGACGTTCCGCTCGGCGTTCAGCATCGGCATGAGGTTGTAGAACTGGAAGACGAAGCCCACGTTCCGCGCGCGCCACTTCGCGAGCTCGCGGTTCGAGAGCTTGTCGATGCGCTGGCCGTGCACCGAGATCTCGCCTTCGTCCGGCCGGTCCAGCCCGCCGATGAGATTGAGCAGTGTCGTCTTGCCCGAGCCGGACGGACCCATCAGTGCCAGGAACTCGCCTTCCGCGATATCGAGGTTCAGGTGATGCAGCACCTCGACCTTCTGCTTGCCGCGGGTGTAGCGCTTCACCACGTTCTTCACGGAAACGAGCGTCGTCATGAACCTTCTCCTTGCCTTGCTGCATTCGGATCGACGTAGACCTTCGCACCGTCTGTGAGCGCGCCGAGATTGCCGACCACGACGCGCGCGCCCGAGGAGACTCCGGAGAGCACGAGCTGCCCTTCGGACGTGCGGCTCCCCAGCTTCACGACTCGTCGCTCGACGGTGTCCCCATTGATGATGAAAACCGTGCCCGTGTCGCCGCTCGGCTGGACGGCTTCGTTCGGGATCATCACGGCCCGCTGCGCGGGAGCGGATGCCTCGCCCGGCTTGGTGGTTTCCGGCGTGCTGAGGAACGACACGCGCGCGCCCATCTCCGGCAGCACGCGATCGTCCTTCTCCTTGAAGCCGACGCGCACTTTCACCGTCGCCTTCGAGCGGTCCGCCGTCGGAATCACCGCGATGACCTCGGCCGGAATCTCCCAGTCCGGATACGCGTTCAGCTTGATGGTGGCCGGCTGCCCGGCGCGCACGCGGTTGATGAAGTTCTCGCTCACGTCCACTTCGACTTCGAGCGAATCCATATCGACGATCGTGCCGATGCCCGTGCGAGTGAACCCGCCGCCCGCCGCTTGCGGCGAGACGATCTCTCCCGCCTGTGCAGCCTTCACAGTGACGACGCCGTCGAACGGCGCGCGCACGATGGTGTCCTCCTGCTCGCGCTCCGCAATCTTGAGGGTCGCGCGCGCCACTTCGAGCATGCGCGTGCGCACGTTGAAGTCCTCCTGCGCGGCGTTGAACTGCGCCTTCGCCTGGTCGAATGCCTGCTCGCTGATCACTTGCTGTTCGAGCTGGCGCTGCTGTCGCAGGAAGATGGGCGTCTGATCGTCTAGCGCTGTCTTCGCTGCCTTGAGATTTGCTTCAGCCTGCGTCACCTGCGCGCGCGCCTGCGTCAGCGCCGCCAACGTGTTCGAATCGTCGAGGCGCGCGATGATCTGATCCTTCTTCACGCGCTGGCCTTCTTCGATGGCCACTTCCATCACGCGACCCATTCGCTTCGACGCGACCGTCGCCTGGCGACGCGCGACGACATAGCCCGAAGCATCGAGCATCGATGCACCCACGGCCGCGCCGCTCGCATTCGTCGTGCCGCCAACATCGCGCGCGATCGCCTCTGCGACCGGAATGCCGACCGGCCGCCCGAAGAACCACCACCACAACGCACCCCCGAGCGCCAGCACGAGGACGATGCTGAAGGCGAGAATCACCCAGCGCCGCGAGCCCGAATCGTTATCGGTGTCGGCGGTGCGATCGATGCGTAGCTGATCCAGTAGTACGTTCTTGTCATCCATCAGCCGATCAACTCCTTCAGCCTCGAATAGCCGGTGCGCGAGACGGGAAGTCGAGTGGTCCCGTCCGCCAGCACCGCGAGCCAGCTGTCCTTCGCGTACGGCTCGATGCGAGCGAGCCGTTCGATGTTGAGCAGGAACGAACGATGGATGCGTACGAAACGTGAAGCGTCGAGCTGCGCTTCGATCTCCGCCATCGTCTGCTGCTTGCGCTGGCGTTTGCCCCCTGAAACGAAGGATAAATAATCGTCCTGCGCTTCCACAAAGTCGATCTTATCAACCGGCAGGACGTGCACCCGACCGCCTTCGCGGATGAGAACGCGTTCCAGCGGCCGCCCGGGCTGGCGAGCGGTCATAACGATGTCGCGAGCGGCGGGACGAGGTTCGTTCGACTTGATTCGCAGTGCCGCGCGCTCGAGCGCGCCGGTGAGGCGCGCCGGTTCGACCGGTTTCATCAAGTAGTCCACAGCATGTACTTCGAACGCGCGCAGCGCGAATTCGTCGTGCGCCGTCACGAACACCACCGCGGGTGCGCGATCCCCCAGCAATTCAAGCACTTCGAAACCCGAGAGCTTCGGCATCTGCACGTCGAGCAACATGAGGTCGGGAGTGAGCTCCTCGGCCAGTTTCACGGCTTCGAAACCGTTGGCGGCTTGTCCCACGATCTCGATGCCCTCCATGCCGGAGAGCTGTTCAACGAGATATGCGCGGGCGAGCGCTTCGTCGTCAACAATTAGTACGCGCATGTGACCTTTGTCATTCCGTGAGTACTGCAGGTGTCAGCGTCGTCGATGTCGCGGGCTGCGCCGGCAACAGAATCGCAACTCGGAAGGTATTTGTCCCAGCGGTGACGTCTACGCTCGCACGGTGGCCGAACAGTGCATCGATTCGCGAGCGAACGTTTGCCAGCCCGACGCCGGCGCCGCGCGAGGGCGGTCGGTCGGGATCGCAAGGATTCTCGACGATGAGCTCAAGCAGGGAGTCGCGCCGGCGGGCAGTAACCTGTACCTCACCGCCCTCAAGCAGGTGCGCGATTCCGTGATGAACCGCGTTCTCGACCAGAGGCTGCAGCACGAGCGGAGGGACCGCGAGCGTGAGCACATCCTCTTCGATGTCGAACCGCTTGCGCAGACGTTCGCCGAAACGGACCTCCTCGATCGCAAGAAACGTCTCCGCGAGCGAGACCTCTTCGGCCATCGGGATCGACTGTTTCCCGCCGAGCGCAAGACTCTTCCGGAAGAACCCCGCCATCAGGAAGCACATGCGACGCGCGGCCTGCGCGTCGGCTCCGATGAGCGCGGCGACGGAGTTCAGGCTGTTGAACAGGAAATGCGGATCGAGCTGGCCGCGCAGGCTGCGCAGCTCGGATTCGCGCGCGAGCACGCGCATCTCGAGCGAGCGGCGTTCCGCCTGCGTGAAGCGCTCGAACGCGACGAGCATGTAGTGCCCGAGCACGGCGACGAGGAGCCCGGCGGCGCCGGAGAAAAGCAGCAACGGCGCAAGGCCGTAGGCCACCTGGTCGTCCAGCGCCTGCGGCACCGTCGCGCGCAGAAGGCGCGCCCACCCGAGAGCGGCGGCGACCCAGATCGCAAGAAGAAACAAGCCGGCGCCGATCCAGGTGCTGGTGAGCCGCATGAGCGGCGTCTCGTTGACCGGCAGCACCTGCACGAGGTACCAGCAGGAGAGCGACTGCACGCCGAGGAGAATGGCGAGCGGCATTGCGTACACCGCGCCCCACAGGAACGAGGTGTCGCCGCGGAACGCCACGACGGCTGCGAGCAGTGAGCCGAATCCGAGCCAGACCGCCAGGTACAGCAGCAGCCGGTCACGCCGGGCGAGGATCGGGTGAAGGGCTTCCGACACGTTCTATCAGTCCTTTATTTCGAGTCCGCCCATGAGCACGAAGCCCCGCACGACCAGCACTTTGCCCGAGGACGATTGCGCGGGCCGGCGCTTGTCCACTGTTGCGCTCATGAGGTTCGTGACCTTGCTGCGCACCTCCCAGTCCCGCGGTGCATAGATTTCGATTCCCCCCATGACGACGAACACGTCGATGGTCGCCGTATCGCCCTTGAGCTCCGCGTCGGTGAGATCGAGCTTCACCGCGCCCATGACCGCTCCAACATTCGCGCCGGAGAAGGGTGCCACGGGCTTGTGCTCGTTACCTGACATGACGGCAAAGCTGCTGATGAATCCGGAAGGGGAGTCGTCTTGCGGCTTCGGTTCGTGGTGGACCACTGCTCGCCAGACGACGGTGGCCCCTATGAGGATGAGCACCGTGGGCCCGAAGACCGCCCAGAAGGAGACCTGGATCCAGTCGCGTTGCGCGGCATAGATCCACAAACCCGCGACGATCATGACCAGGCCCCAGAAGGTGGAGCCCGGCTTGTCGTTGAAGAGGCTGGCGACACCGAGGATCACGAGCGCGAACGGCCAGAACTGTCGTGTGACGGAGCGCATGTCGGTCCATCCCAGATTGTTGGCGAGGAGCGTGAGTCCGAAGGTCACGATGAGCGCTCCAATGAGGACGGGGTAGAAGGTGTTGCGAGGCTTCGGGGCGCCGCCTTCCCCAACATCCCTGTCGTGAAACCCATTCCGGTCGCGATTCCGCGCTCTGCGGTCGTGAAACATGCTCGGCTCCAGGAGGGGCGCCACGGGATGCGGCGCTCCGGACTCTACGGTGCGGCGAACGTTACGAGCGGGATCAGGGGCTTTCCAGAGCCTGCCGGCCAATTGCGGCCGGGTGCCGGTAAACGCGGCGGTTGTTCTTGTTCTTCAATGGCCGCCGGCGATCGAGGGAAGCTCGATCGCCGGGGCCGGGGAAACCGAAGGAAACCTGAACGGAAGCGGAAAAAGGCTTCCGGCGGAGCCTTACTTGACCGCGTTGACCATGTGGTCGACGGCCTGCTTCACGAGGTCATCCGAGACGTCCACGCGGCCGCCCTTCGGGGGCATCATGCCGGCCGAGCCGGTGAAGCCCTTGATGGCGTGCTCGTAGAGGATGGCGTCGCCCTTGGCGACGCGCGGCGCCCAGGCAGCCTTGTCCCCGGTCTTGGGGGCGCCGCCGATGCCGGCACCGTGGCACGCCTTGCAGGCCTGCTCATAGAGCTCGTCCCCATTCGTCGGCATGGCGGGACCCGCGCCGGCGCCGCCGGCCGGGGTGGTGGGCTCGATGGCGAGTGCCGTGTTGTCCTGGCCCGCGACCGCGACGCGCGCGAACGGCTGCACCCGCTCCTCGACGCCTTTGACGTACTGCCCTTCCACGAGCATCTGCTTTTCCTGGGTCTCGCTGGCGACGACCCGCGCCAGGGCGAAGAGCGCAAGCGCCACCGCCACCAGAAGTCCGATAACCAGGCTGAATACGTTGAAAAAGTGGGTGTCCTGCTTGCTCACAATGCTGCTCGTGCTGCCGGATGGGAAGGGCCCGGTGGGCCATCGACGGGCGCGGAGTATAGCGGCAGGAGGGCTCTCGCGGCACGGGGACAGCGTCGTTCAAGCGCGCCACAGGTCAGGGACCCCCGCCGCAAGCGAGGTGAACGGCGGGAGCCCCCTTCCTGACGCAGGTCCTCGAGCGGCGCCTGCTGCCCGGGCTATGGCGCCGCCGGGGACGATGCGGCTATTGCCCGACCCCGCTCGGCAGGTCCTCCTGCCAGTGGCTCTGCAGGAGATGTCCTGCGGAAACCCCAAGGGAGCTATCCCCCCGCAGAACGGCCGGTTCCGGCCGCGCGAGCGCTGGGTGAGGTCCGAAGGGCTCGCCAGCGGTGGCGGAGGGTGCGGGGTTCGGGGAAGTCGAGACCATCAACAGGCTCTGGCCCGTCGACTCGCGGAGCACGGTCCGTCGCTGGACGCCGTTCGAGGAGGTGACGATGCGCAGGTCGCCGTCGTGCTCGTCCATGAAGCCGGACGAATCGCCGAAGCTGGACGAATCGCCGGAGGGCACCGTTCCGACCACCGCGCCCGTAGCTCGATAGGTCACCTCGCCGCCCTGTATCGCAAACTTGTGGAGCACGGTAACCGGCACGGTCCCGTCCGGGCGGAAGCCGCGGCCGGCGATGTAAAGACTGTCGCTCGAGAAGTAGACGCCGCTGACGTTCGTGCTGAGGCAGTTCACGTCCGACACGTTTCGTGTGCGCACGTTGATCGCGGAGATGAAGAGAAGATCCGTGTAGCTGTCGTTCGCAGTGCCCTGCTGCGCGATGAGGCAACCTTCGAGTGAACCCAGCGGCCGTTTCGCGCCACCGTTCTCCGAGTAACCCGGCAGAAGCTCCTGCGCCGAAGCGCTGCGAATGCGGCGCTCGTTCTCTTCGCGCTTCGCCTGAGTGTCCGCGGGGAGAATCAGATCCGGAATGCGCGGCCGATAGCTGCTCACGAGATACAGCGTTTCGCCTTCGAGGTGACTCGCGTGCAACACGCCATCCAGTTCCAGCTTCCAGGGCCGCGAGAGATCCTGCTCATCCTGGACGTGCACGATCGTCCGGTCCGCTGCCGGCAGTTCGCCAGCGCTCGTCATCATCCTCACGCCGTTGCGCAGCGGGCGCAGGATGTCTTCGTCGTTGCGCACGTAGTGCAACGGCGTTTCCCGCGATTCCGCAGGGTGCAGCGTCGTGTAGTCGATGGTGAGCGGCTCGCCGGGCATCGCTTCGCCGCCGCATCCGCCGCTCCAGGCGACGAGTCCCACGGCGAGCAGCACCCCGGCCGCGGACTTGCGTGAGGAGTCTCGCATGGGCTTTCGCTGGTCCTCGTGCAGTGTCTGTGCTTGTCCTTGGTCGGAGCCGATCCTAGATTCGCGCTGCCGGGCAGTCTGTCGCGCTTTTGTAAAGCCGCGCGGGTGTACGTTTCGGTTACAGATTCGTACGATTGCCCAACAAACGGGGCCTGGGGGGTTTGCGAGAATTTCTCGCCGACGGCATCCGGCGCCACTGCTGACTGAAGAGCGCGACCGTTCACCGTGCACCACTTCCTGCGAAAGGCACTGCCTTCCCTGCTTCTCCTCATGCTTTGCCCGCAGCTCGCGTCTGCGGCGGAGGAGCCTTGCGACGCGCCTTCGCCCGACTGCGCGGTGGTCGGCCAGTGGGAGATCAGCGCGTCGTTCGGCCTCGGGCAGCGGTCGAATCCGGTGGCGGGGGAATCGGACATCCCCCTCGTCGTCGTGCCGCAGATCAGTTATTACGGCAAGCGCTTTTTCCTCGTGAACCTGGAGCTCGGGTACACGCTGTTCGAAGGCGAGAAGAACACGTTCAACGTGATCGCGACGCCGGGCTACGACCGCGTCTTCTTCCACCGCGGCGACCTGCAGAACATTTTCGTTCCGACGAGCGGCGGCGGCGCGTTCAGCGGCCGGCCGGACCCGATGCCGGGCAATGGCGATGACCTCGACTCCGAGAACGTCAGGAACTTCGAGGTCGGCAGGCGGCGCACGACTTTTCTCGTGGGGCCGGAATGGACCTTCGGCTACGGCCGCATCACCGGCCAGCTCAACGCTGTGCGGGAAGTAACGGGCCGGCACAACGGCATGGAAGTGCGCGGCGCGCTCGCCTCGCCGTTGCTGGTTGGACGCTTCGGTTCGCTCGTCGCGAGCGGCGGCATTACGTGGAAGAGCGCCGAAGTCGTGCGCTACTACTACGGCGTGGACAATCTGTACGTCCCGGATTCGTCGCTGAGCCCGTTCGTGAAGCTACGCTACTCCCGCGAGATCTCCGATCGCTGGGGATTCAACCTGTTCGCGCATTACGAGAAGCTGTCGAGCTCGATCTCGGACAGCCCGATCGTCTCCGAAGACCATGTCACGACGGTGTTCGCCGGTGTCGTTTTCAGGGTTCATTAGCATGAGGCGCAAGGCCCGCTATCTGATCGTCGCCGCGCTGCTGCCCGTGATGGCTTCGGCGGGCGCACAGCCTTCCGCGAACAGCGCCGCGATCACACTGAACCTCACGCCGCGAATCTGCACGTTGTCCGCGGAAGACGAGAACTGCGACACCGTCGTCACGGCGAAGTGGCGCGCGCCAAAAGACGAATCGCTCTGCCTGCTCATCGTCGGGCAGCCGCAGGTGCGGCAGTGCTGGGAGAATCACTCCGAAGGTGTTTACACCGTGCGGCTCCTGTTCAATCAGGACCTGCTTGTCGAGCTGCGGGACCTGGAGCTTCAGGAAGTGCTCACGTCCGAAACCATCGCCGTCATCAAGGAAGCGCTGCGCCTCAGGCGCAAGCGCCGTCAGCCATGGGACATCCTCTCCTGAACGCCGAGCTGCAAAAGGACCAGCCGAAGGTGCTCCTCGTCGAGGACGACGAGCGGCTCTCCGAGCTCGTGCGCAGCTACCTGCAGAACAACGGCTTCCAGGTGTCCGTCGAGTTTCGTGGCGACCGTGTGTTCGATCGCGTGCAGAGCGAGCGCCCGGATCTCGTCGTGCTCGACCTCGGGCTGCCGGGCCAGAGCGGATTCGATGTGTGCAAGGCGCTGCGCGCGTCCAACTCCCTGCCGATCCTCATCCTCACCGCGCGGAACAGCGACATCGATCACGTGCTCGGGCTGGAGCTCGGAGCCGACGATTTCGTCATCAAGCCGGTCGAGCCGCGCGTGCTCGTGGCGAGGATCCAGGCGCTCCTGCGTCGAAGCCGCGCGCCTGCGGGCGCGGACCAGCGGAAGCTGCAGTTCGGTGGGCTCACGATCGACACGGCAGCCCGGTCAGTGGAGCTGAACGGACAGCAGATCACGCTCTCGAGCAACGAGTTCGATCTGCTGCACTTCCTCGCCACGCACGCGGGCGAGATCCAGTCCCGCGAAACGCTGTATTTGCAGCTTTATCGGCGCGAATACGATGGCGTCGATCGCACGCTGGATGTGAGGATTTCGCATCTGCGCAGGAAGCTCGGCGATATGGGCGATCCCGAGCGGATCAGGACTGTGTGGGGTCATGGATACCTCTTCGTGCCCGGCGCGTGGTAGCGCATGGCGCGCCATTTCCTGCAGCTCTATCTCCTCATCGTCATCACACTCGCAGCCGTCAGCTGGGGACAGGGACGCATCTGGGAGGCGTACTCGAGGGCCGCGACTGACGAGGCGATGGCGGAGAGCCGATCGCAGGCCGCTGCGTTGGACATCGTCGAGGGCCAGCTTCGCGCGGTGCCTCGCGAGAATCGCCGGCAATACGTGGCGGATCTCGCGGCGAGCAGCGGAGTCGATCTCGAGCTCTTCGAAGCTCGCGACATCGCTGGCGAAGAAACAGTCGGCCGGCTGAACCGCGGTGAGCTCGCGCACATGCGAGCGGCGGACAAGGACTGGCTTCTCAAGCGCGTGACGGACGACGGGCGCGTTCTCGCGTTTCGTTACGCCGCGCCGGCCGTCGCCACACGCGGGTTCATCGACTGGGCGCTCGCGTTCGTGTTCTACGCAGCGATCGCGCTCGTCATCATGGCGTGGCTCTGGCCGCTCACGCGGGACTTGCGGCAGCTCGAGCGATCCGCCACGCGATTCGGAGACCGGAACTGGAAGTTCGACGCGCGCATTGGACCTCGCTCGCCGGTCGCGCCGCTCGCGGAAGCGTTTCGCCGGATGGCCGCGCGCATCGACAGCCTCATCGGCGCGCAGAAAGACATGACGAATGCGATGTCGCACGAGATCAAGACGCCGCTCGCGCGCATGCGTTTCGAAATCGAGATGGCGCGCACGGAGAAGGATCCGGCGAAGCTCGCAGCGATACTCAGCAATCTGGACGGTGACGTCGCGGAGCTCAACGGGTTCGTCACCGCGACTCTGGACTACGCGATCCTGGAGCGAGCGGAGGTTGCGCTCAACGTCGCGGAGCACGATCTCACGGTGATCCTCCCCGCGGTGGTGGATGCCTTGCGACGAACGGCTCGCGAGGATCTAGCCATCCGCTGCGAAGTCGCGCCGGAGGCGACGCGCGTTCGGTGCGACATCCATCTCATGGAAACCGTGCTGAGGAACCTCGTGTACAACGCGGTTCGATACGCGCGGAAGCAAATCCTCGTGCGCTTCACGATTCAGCCGGACGGGACGTATCTGCTGAACGTCGAAGACGACGGCCCCGGGATCCCCGAGGCCGACCGCGACCGCGTGTTCGGCTCCTTCGTGCAGCTCGACGACCAGCGCGGGCGCAAGACCGGGTACGGGCTGGGGCTTGCGATCGTGAAGCGGATCGTCGAGTGGCACGGCGGCCGTGTGTCGGTCTACGGCGCGGCGCTGGGCGGCGCGGGCTTCGCCGTCTCCTGGAAGTCGCCCTGAAGCGCGCGCACGAGCGGGGCGGACTACCAGGCCGGCCCGGCCCGATCCCAAGGCCAGACCGGTGCGTGGCGGGCGCCAAAATCGGCTAAACTCCCGCCCCCTCAGCGCGCCCGTAGCTCAGCTGGATAGAGTGTCAGCCTCCGAAGCTGAAGGTCGTGGGTTCGAATCCCGCCGGGCGCGCCACTTCCCACTCGCCAAGTCTCCATAGGCCGGAAAGCGATCCCTTCCGCCATTTGCACGCGCCGGCAACATCCTGCGCATCCATCCGGTCACACGGGTAGAGTCCGGGTCCAACTCAAGAACGCCAAGTGAAACAGGGGGGAGTGGCCGTGTTGAAGAAGCTTGTGCTTGTCGCAGCGGCGTCGTGCGTGTGGGGCGCCGCCTTCGCGCAGGATGCGAAAACAGTCATTGCCAACGCGCAGAAGGCGTTGGGCGATCCCAGGTCCATCACTTATTCCGGATCGGCGAAGGACGTCTCCTTCCAGCAGTGCGGCGCCAACGTGACGCAGATGAACTGCCAGGGCACGCACGATCCGATGCGGCCCATCGGAAACTACGTCCGCGTCATCGATCTCACCGCGCCCACTTCCAGGCACACGGGCAGCACGAACAACATCGGGCCCGGCGGATCGACCACGATCACGCCCGGCACGTTCTTCGCGCAGGTGACTCCGGAGCAGGCGAATCTCTCGCAGCCGTGGGCTCAGTCGGTGGAGCTCTACATCACGCCGTGGGGCTTCCTGAAAGGCGCGGCGGAGAGCAACGCGACCGTCAGCAACCGCAGGGTCAACGGGAAGCGCTACACCGTGCTCACGTGGAGCCCGGCGGTGAAGGCGCCGTCCGGCAAGAGCTACGAGATCAACGGCTACCTGAACGACAAGAACCAGGTCGAGCGCGTGGAGACCTGGCTCGGCGAGAACATCATGGGCGACATGCACATCGTCGCCACGTACTCCGGCTGGAAGGATTTCGGCGGCGGCGCGGTGGCGCCCACGAAGATCGTGCAGACGCGCGGCGGCTGGCCGTTCTTCGAAGTCGACGTCACGGCCGCGGCGCTGAATCCGCCGGATGTGGCGGCGCTCGCGCCCGTTCCGGCGAATCGTCCGCCCGGACCGCCGCCGGGCGGCGGGCAACCTCCGGCGCTCGCGGTCACGACCGAGAAGCTCGGCGATGGCGTGTTCCGCTACACCACGGGTCCGGGGAGCTACGACTCCATCGTCGTCGATTTTCGCGATCACATCATGGTGCTCGAAGCGGGGCAGAGCGAAGCGCGCTCGCTCGCGTACATCGCGGAGATCAAGAAGCAGATCCCGAACAAGCCGATCCGGTACGTCGTGAACACGCACGCGCACTCGGATCACACGGGTGGGATTCCGGCGTACGTTGCGGAAGGCGCCACCATCGTCACGCACCGGAACAACAAGGCGTTCTTCGAGCGCGCGCTCAACACGCCGCGCACGCTGCTGAACGACACGCTTGCCAAGAACCCGAAGAAGGCGAAGGTCGAAGGCATCGGCACGAAGAAGGTCTACACGGACGGGACGCGTACCGTCGAGCTGTATCACATCTATCCGGCGCCGCATTCGAACGGCCTGATCGTCGCGTACTTCCCGAAGGAGAAGGTGCTCTTCCAGGGCGACTTCTCGCTGCCTGCACCCGGGCAGCAGGCGAACGATCACGTGAAGGCGCTCGTGCCGGCGCTTGAGAAGCTGAAGGTCGTGGACTTCGAGCGCTACATCAACGTGCACGCTTCCGCGACTCCGCAGACGAAGGCGGAGCTCTGGAAGGCCGTCGGGAAGTAGCCGCATCGTTCGATGGACTCGCTGATCACCGCCGCGGCGCGTGCGCTCGCGGCGGGCGATCCCCTCGGTGCCCTGAAGCGCGTCGCCCTCCGCAACGACGCATCCGCCCTCGCGCTTCGGGGCATCGCGATGGCGCAGCTTGGAGAGCTCGCGCGCGCCAAGGAGCTGCTGCGAAGTGCGGCGCGCGCCTTCGGCCCGAGGGAAGCGGTGGCGCGTGCGAGGTGCATCGTCGCTGAGGCGGAAGTCGCGCTCGCTTCGCGCGATCTGGGATGGAACGAGAAGGCGCTCGGCTCCGCACTGGAGACCCTCGAGGCCCACGACGATCGCGTGAATGCCGCGCATGCGCGCTACCTTCAGGTGCGGCGGATGCTCCTGATCGGTCGCCTCGACGAAGCCACGAAGACGCTGGCGCGGCTCGATCCTTCAGCATTGCCGCCTGCCTTGAGGACGACTCATGAGCTGATCCTCGCGGGCATCGCCATGCGTCGGCTCAAAACGATGCCCGCTCGTGCCGCGCTCGCGCGGGCTGCAGCGGCTGCTCGGCGGGCTCGCATCGCTGCACTGTCGGCTGAAGTCGAAAGCGCGCGTGCACTCCTCAACGCGCCGGCCGCTCGCCAAGTCGTCGCCGGCGGAGAGCAGCGACCGCTGCGACTTCACGAAGTCGAAGCCCTGTTCGCATCGAAAGCGTTCGTCGTAGACGCTTGTCGTTACGTCGTGCGGAACGAAAACAAAGTCGTCTCGCTCGCCAAGCGCCCAGTGCTGTTCGCGCTCGCGCGAGCGCTGGGCGAAGCGTGGCCGCAGGACGTCGCCAGAGACGAGCTCGTCTCGCGCGCATTTCGGCTGAAGCGCGCGGATGAGTCTTTGCGCGCACGGCTGCGCGTGGAAGTCGGACGTCTCCGCCGAATGCTTCGACCGTTCGCCGACGTGAAGGCAACAAGTCGAGGCTTCGTACTCGCGCCTCGCCACGCACGCGAAGTCGTAGTGCTGGCGCGCCCTGTCGATGAGGAGTACGCGGACGTGCTCGCGTTGCTGGCCGACGGGGAGTCCTGGTCAAGCTCGGCCCTCGCACTTGCGCTAAGCGCGAGTCAGCGCACCGTGCAGCGAGCGCTCGATTCGCTCGCGGCAGCGGGGAAAGTGCAGTCATTCGGCCGCGGGCGAGCGCGCCGCTGGACCACGCCGCCCGTGCCGGGATTCGCGACGACTTTGTTACTCCCAGCTCCGCTGCCGGGTGAATAGGATGGCCCCATGAAAAAGTCAGCAGCAGAAATCATTCGCGAATACGGCCCCTTTACGGGTGTCGATCACGTACACGGCGTCACGTTCGACGGCCGGCATGTGTGGATTGCGACCGGCTCGACGTTGAATGCATTTGACCCTGCGAGCGGCAAGCCCGTGCGCTCGATCGATGTGGCCGCTCACGCGGGCACGGCCTTCGACGGTGAGCACATCTTCCAGATCGCGGAAAGCCGCATTCAGAAGGTGGATCCGAGAACGGGACGCGTGCTCGCCACGATCCCCGCTCCGGGCGGCGGTGGAGATTCGGGACTCACGTGGGCGGAAGGCACGCTCTGGGTCGGCCAGTGCCGCGAACGCAAGATCTATCAGATCGATCCGGAAACCGGCGCGGTGCTGCGGACCATCGAGTCCAACCGGTTCGTCACGGGCGTCACGTGGAGCGACGGCGAGCTCTGGCATGGCACATGGGAAGGCGACGAGAGCGAGCTGCGACGAGTCGATCCGAAAACGGGCGAAGTCCTTGAGCAGCTGGAGATGCCGAGCGGCGTCGGGGTTTCGGGCCTTGAAGCCGGAGGCGACCAGTTCTTCTGCGGAGGCGGCCGGAGCGGAAAGGTGAGAGCCGTCCGCCGACCCAGACGCGCCGCCACCCGCTGATCTCAGCAAATCCGAATGTCACGACCGGCGTCGGCAACCCGAAGCTGGCGCCGGTGCCGCTTTCCGCTACGCGCGGCTTCGCACGAGGCGACTTCGTTCGCGCCACATTGCCTCGTGGACAGCCGCTCACCGGCAGGCAATGATTTCGCGCCCACCAACTCGAGGGGAGCGCGCGTGAGCGAGACTGCCGCCATCATTCAAGTACTGAAACGCAGCCTGAAAACCCGAGGCCTGACGTATCGGGATGTGGCGAAGCGCATCGGGCTGAGCGAAGCCTCCATCAAGCGCGTGTTCTCCGAGGAGACGTTCACACTTGAGCGACTGGAGGCGATCTGCGCGGCGATCGGCATGAGCATGACGGAGCTCGTGCGCATCGCTGGCGAGTCGAACGAAGAGAAATCGAAGTTCCTCACGCTCGAGCAGGAGCAGCTGCTCGCGGACGATCCGAAGCTGCTCGCGTGCTTCTACCTGCTGCTGAACGGCCGCAGCTCCGCGGAAGTGATCGAGCGAATGAATCTCACGGAGCGGGAGCTGCGCCGGTTCTACGTGAGGCTGGACGACGCCAGGCTCGTGGAGCTTCAACCGCGATTGCGAGTGCGGATGCGAGTAGGGCCGGTCATCACGTGGCGAACGGACGGACCGGTGTATCGCGTGTACGAGCGGCAGGTGAAAGCGGAGTTCCTGCAGTCCGATTTTCGCGGTCCGCTTGAGGCGCTGCATTTCCGCTCGCTCGAAATCTCGGAGGCCTCAGCGCGCGTGCTGGCGAGAAAGATCGAGCATCTCCAGCGGGATTTCGCGGAGCTCGCATCGCTCGACGTCGGCCTCCCTGCCAACGAAAAGCGCAACGTTGCCCTGCTGGTGGCGTTCCGCCCCTGGGTGCTTTCGATGTTCAGCAGCCTGTGAGGGCAGGCGCTGCGGCTCGTTCAGAGCCAGCGCTTTCGCTTGAAGACGAGCCAGGGCAGCACGGCTGACGCAACCATCACGCCTAGCGCGGCGCCCGCACCCCAGACGTCGTGAAGCCATGGCATGTGCTCGAAGTTCATGCCGAAGATGCCTGCGATCACGGACGGCGGCAGCAGGAACACCGTGACGACCGAGAAGATCTTGAGGATGTTGTTCTGGTCGATCGTCACCATGCCGAGCGTCGCGTCGAGCACGAAGCCGACCTTGTCGCCGAGGAACGAAGCGTGGTCGCTCATCGCGATGACGTCGCGGGATAAGGTGCGAAAGCGCGTTCGCGCCTCCTGAGTCATCTGCGCAGTCGCGGACTGCTGCACGAAGACGAGCAGTCGCCCGATGCTCACGAGGCTCTCGCGCGCTTTCGAGACGAGCTCGCCGCTCTGGCCGACGCGGCCGAGCACGTTCCGGAAGTCGCGCGTGCGGTCGGAGCGGCGGTACGGGTTCGCGAAGACTTCCGCCGAAATCTGGTCGAGATCCGCGGCCACGCGCTCGATGACGTCCGCGATCCGGTTGATGATGGACTCCAGGAGCCCCGCGAGCAGCATGACCGCCGACGTGCAGATCGCCGGGTGCGTTTCCGCGTAGGCGATGAAGCGCCGGAACGGCAGCGGATCGGTGTACCGGTTCGTGACGAGATGGGTTCCGGTGAGGATGAACGTGACCTGCGTGCTTTGAGGCAGGTCCGTGTCGAGCTTCGTCACGATGGTGGCGGTCATGTAGATGCCGCCGTTTTCCTCGTAGAGCCGGTTCGACGCCTCGATCTCGCTCATCTCTTCGCGAGTGGGCACGTTGATCTTCAGGAACTCCTCGACCGCCCGCTCTTCCGGAGGCGACGCCTCCAGGAGATCGAACCACATCGCCTCCTGTGGAAGCGGAGCGGTGGAGTCCAGGGCGACACGCGCAAGGCCCTGCGACTGAGGGACGAAGACGCTCAGCACTTGTTCTGGCCTGGATGACGAGCTGCGCGGCGCATCGCCCGTCGGGTGAACCTAGCGCCTTCTTTCGTGGGCGGCGAGATCGTTGATCAGCTGGATGAGCTGGCCCGGTCCGCCAGCCTTGCCCACGTCCGTGACGTACTTGCCGTTGATCACGATGAGCGGCACGCCCTCGACCCGATATTTCTCGGTGAGCTGCTTCGCGCGGGCCAGGCCCGCTTCGACCGCGGGGGAGTCCCAGGCCTTGTCGAAATCCGCCTCGCTGATACCGTGCGCCTTCGCGAAATTCCGCTGTTCCTTGCGAGTGACTTCTTCTCTGGTGAACACCAGCATGTTCCCGCTCTGGTGAATCATGTCGAACACTTCCTGCTGAAGGTCCAACCGATTGAGCGACTGCAGGATGTAGAAGAGCCTCGCGTGCGCGGCGTGCGCAGGACCCCACATGACGGGCACGCGGACGAACTCGACGTAGTCCGGCTTGTTCTGTGCCCAGCTGGAAAGGAACGGCTCGAGCGCGTTGCAATGCGTGCAGCCGTACCAGAACACTTCGACGACTTCGACCTTGCCGGGCGCGACGCTGGTGGGTTGCGCGGGAACGAGCGGGACGTAGTGCGTGCCCACCTTCCACTTTCCACCGGGAAGCTGCTGGTCCGCGGGGAGAGCCGCCAGGCGCTCGAGCGTGGCGTCGCCGCGCTCCTCGGGGACTTCTTCGGTGGACTCCTGCGACGCTGTGGCCTGCTCGGTCTCGCTGGTCTGCGCAGCAGCGTCAGCGGTTGCGGCGGAAGGCGACTGCTGCGGCGCTGGCGCCGTCTGCTCAGTCGGCGCCGCCGTTGGAGCTTCGGTGGGGGCTGGTGACTGGCGCCCGCAGGCGGTGATGCTGATGAAAACTGCAGCGATCGCGGCCAGCGTTCGTTTCATCTAGGCCCCTTCCGTCTTACTCAGCGCATGCCCTGCACGTAGGAAGCCACATTCCGAATGTCCTCGGGCGTGAGGCGTTTCGCGATTGTGGACATGATCACGGCGTTGGCCGTGGCCGGCTTGTCGGCGGTGGCACCCGGATACCGCGTATCCTTCGCATAGTCGTTCAGCTGCTTGACCGTATAGACGGAGTGCTGCGCGCGCAGAGCGGGGTAAGGAGCAGCCAGATTGCCGCGGCCCAGCGGACCATGGCACGCGGCGCACGCAGGAATGCCGCGCTCCGCATCGCCGCTGCGATAAAGCTTCTCGCCGGCCTGCCAGTACGACGGGTCCGCTTCGAGGCCCGTTGGGGTCTGCACGGCGTAGTACATCGCGAGGTCGTTGAAGTCCTCAGTCGTCAGCGGCGCGACGATGGGATCCATGACCGCGTTCACGCGCACCTTCTCCTTGAAGAGGTGCAGCTGCTCGGCCACGTAGGCCGGGCTCTGGCCGGCGAGGCTCGGCCATTCGGGATTCTGACTGTTGCCGTTCAGGCCATGGCACGCCGTGCAAACGGCGGCCTTCGTGGCACCGGCGTCAGCCTTGCCGCTTTCGAACGAGGCGTCGGCCGCGGGGGCCGCTTCCTGGGGCAGGGCTGGCGTGACCGCGAGGAGGCCCGCGACCACGAGGGAGCTCACTGAGGCGACTTTCATCGTCTTGCGCATTGGTATCGTCTTTCCGCTCTTGTCTTTCCCGCTTCGGGACCGGTGCGAAGGGCGGCGAATTGTACACTACGGAAATCATTGAGCCGCCAGCCGTTCCGTGCATTCGTGAGCCTTTTCCCCGACGTCCGCTTCATTCTCAGCGCCGCGCAGGCGTCCCAGTTTCCGGCCGACCGGGGGACGGAGGTCGCCTTCGCCGGGCGCTCGAACGCCGGCAAGTCGAGCGCGATCAACGCCATCGTCCAGCGAAACGGCCTCGCGCGCGTGAGCCGCACGCCCGGCCGCACCCGGCTGCTGAATTTCTTCGAGGTCGGGGCGGGCCGGCGCATCGTGGACCTGCCGGGGTACGGCTTCGCGGCCGCGCCGGAAGCGGAGCGCCGGACCTGGGCGCCGATGATCGATGCCCTCCGAAAGCGGCGTGCCCTGCAGGGGCTGATCCTCATCGTGGACTCGCGCCGAGGCGTGGGTCCCGAGGACGAGAATCTCATCGCATGGGCCCGGGACCCGGATGCCCGGGCGGACGGGGAACCGATGAAGGTCCACGTGCTCCTCTCGAAGTCGGACAAGCTCACGCGGAACGAGGGCTTCAAGGCACTGAAGGCCGCGAAGGGCGTCCTGGGCGAGACCGTGAGCGCGCAGCTCTTCTCGGCTCAGGACAAGGTCGGGATCGACGAGGCGCAGCGGGTGCTGCTGGACTGGTTCGCCGCCGGCGAAACGGGCGGGCAATAAAAAACCCCGACGACCTCGAGGAGATCGCCGGGGCAGACTAACCCGGCACAGGTCTCATGAACCGGGTTGACCCGCTCAGGGAGGGAAGCGGGGAGCGCCGAAGCGCTCGAAAAGTTAGATGCATGACCCCCCGATGAGTTCCGGAAAGTTTTGGAGAAAATTCTCCCGGCGCATCAGGGGCTTGAGCGTTACGCCGTGGTTTTTTCGCTACAGAAACGTCCAGGTCACGCCGAGCGAGAGCATCTCCACGCCGTCGGTGTTGTCGACATCGAACTGCTCGTATTCCAGGCGGGCGCCGAGGCTGCCAAGACGCGCCTGCACGCCGACTCCGTACCCGAACTCGGTGCCATCGTCGTCCAACCGGAAGCCAGCTGCATTGAACTCGGTTTCCCAGCGCACGAGGCCGCCCTTCGCGTAGAGGTCGATGGGTCCGATCGGGAAAAAGCCCACCGCATAGGCGGCGTATGCCTTGGCGTCTGCGCTCAGGCGCGCCCCCGCGATGTCCCGGGTCTCATCGCCCAGGTCGATGTAGTTGAGCTCGACGGCAAAGTTGTCGAGCGGCCGGAAGCCGCCGATCAGCTTCCAGGAAGTGTTGTCGATCTCGAAGTCGTTGAGATTGCCGGTGTCGAAGTCCTCTCCGACGTTGTCGAGCTTCGCCTGGATGGCGGCGGCGCCCAGGTAGATTCCGTTGTCCGCGGCCTGCGCGGCGGTGCCGAACAGAAGAAGGCCGAGGGCGGGGAATAGCATTCGCATGAGACATCTCCGTGATGGGGATATGAGAAAGGCCTGCACCCTGTGGGCCGCAGGCCACATCGCTAACGCTGTACCAGCCAGAGGCGTGCCCAGGCGTTTCGCCTGCGCATATCGAATGGCCACACAGCGGTCAGGATCGGCTGCCAGGAGCCCGGTTGAGCTGACGGCGGGCGGGGGCTGGTTGGATTCCCTTCAGTGCGCCTGGTCCCAGTTGCTACCGACGCCGATCTCGATCTTGAGCGGCACCTTGAGTTCGGCGGCGCGCTCCATTCGCTCCTTCAAGGCGGCGGAGACGGTGGGAACGGCGTCCTCCCGAACCTCCAGTACGAGCTCGTCGTGCACCTGCATGATGAGCCGAGCCGGCACGTCCTCCCGCTGACACCACGCGTCCACCGCGATCATCGCCCGCTTGATGATGTCCGCCGCCGTGCCCTGCATCGGCGCGTTGATCGCGCTTCGCTCAGAGTACTGCCGCAGCTGGGTATTCCCCGACCGGATGTCCGGAAGGTACAAGCGCCGGCCGAAGACCGTCTCGACGTAGCCCCGCTCGCGCGCCTGCACGCGAGTGGTGTCCATGTAGTTCTTCACGCCGGGATACCGAGCGAAGTAGGTCTCGACGTACTTGGCCGCTGCGCCTCGCTCGATCCCAAGGTTCCGCGCGAGCCCGAACGCGGACATGCCGTAGATGAGCCCGAAGTTGATGATCTTCGCGAGCCGCCGCTGGTCCGCGGTGACCGAGTCGAGCGGCACGCCGAACACCTCGGCCGCCGTCGCCTCGTGCACATCCCGATCTTCCGCGAAGGCACTGAGCAGACCGCGGTCGTCGGAGAGGTGCGCCATGATTCGCAGCTCGATCTGCGAATAGTCCGCCGCCAGCAGCACGTAGCCCGGAGGCGCGACGAATGCCTGCCGGATGCGGCGCCCTTCCGGCGTGCGGATCGGAATGTTCTGCAGGTTCGGATCCTGCGAGGACAGCCGCCCGGTCTGCGCCACGGCCTGGTGATACGACGTGTGAATGCGCCCCGTGCGCGGATTGATCTGATCCGGCAGCTTGTCCGTGTACGTCGATTTGAGCTTCGCGAGCGCGCGGTAATCCAGCACGATGCGCGGAATCGAGTAACTCACCGCCAGCTCTTCGAGCACGTCTTCGGCAGTCGAGGGCTGACCGGTGGGAGTCTTGCGAAGCACCGGGATCTGCAGCTTCTCGAACAGGATCTGCTGAAGCTGCTTCGGCGAGTCGATGTTGAACTCGAATCCCGCCTCCTTGTGGGCGGCGGCCACGAGCTCCTGCAGTTTCGCGGCGATCTCGCGGCTCTGGATTCTCAGCAGCTCGCGATCGACGAGCACGCCCGCGTGCTCCATGCGCGTGAGCACGGGCACGAGGGGCTGCTCGATCTCCTCGTATACCCGCTCAAGTGTCGGCACGGATTGCAGCTGCGGCCACAAGACGCCGTGCAGCCGGAGCGTCACGTCCGCGTCTTCGCAGGAGTACGCCGAGGCGCGATCCACCGGCACCTGGTTGAACGTGAGCTGCTTTACGCCCTTCCCGGCGATCTCCTCGAATTTCGTGGTGCGCATGCCGAGATACCGCTCGGCATTGCTCTCGATGTCGTGCTTCGTGGCGACGCTGTTCCACACGTACGACTCGAGCATGCTGTCGTAGCGCATGCCCGCGAACCGGATGCCGGCCTCGAGCAGCACGTGCGCGTCGTACTTGAGGTGATGCCCGACTTTCGGCCGCTCCGGGTCTTCGAGCAGCGGCTTGAGTGCCGCGAGCACCTTGTCGCGATCGAGCTGCGCGGGCGCTCCGGCGTAGTCGTGCTTCAGTGGCACGTATGCCGCGACGCCGGGCTCCGTGGCGAAGGAGACGCCGACGATCTCGGCCTTCATGTAGTCGAGGCTGTTCGTCTCGGTGTCGAACGAGAACAGCGGCGCCGCCTGCAGGGCCGCGAGCCAGCGCTCGAACTGCGACCATTCGGTGATGGTTTCGTAACGCCGCTCCGCGGTGGCGATAGGGGAAAGCGCAGCTCCGCCGGCCGCGGGTGCCTCGCCCGGTGCGCCCGGTGTCGCAGCAGGCTGCTCGCCGAACAGCGGCAAAGCGCCGCCTGCATCCGCGCGCTCCGCTTTGCTGAACGCGCGGGATGAAACGTGCGATCCCTTCTCGATCCCCGAGCCGCCGGCCGGCGCGCCGCCTGTGCTGGCATCCAGCTGGCGCATGAGCGTCTTCAACTCGTAGCGCGAGTAGAGCTCGCGAAGAGCGGCCACGTCCGGTTCGCCGGGCTTCAGCTCTTCGCCGAGGTCCTCGGGCAGCTCGCAATCCGTGCGGATGGTCGCGAGCTTGCGTGAAAGCTCCAGCGTCGCCAGGCCCGCGCGGAGGTTCTCGCCGACCTTCCCGGGGATCTCGTTGATGTGCTCGATCAGCCCGTCGAGCGTCCCGTACTGGTTCAGGAACTTCGCGGCGGTTTTCGGCCCGACCTTCTCGATGCCCGGAATGTTGTCCGACGAATCGCCGACGAGGGCGAGGTAGTCGATGATCTGCTCGGGATAGACGTCGAACTTGGCCTTGACGCCCGCGCGATCGAGCACCGAGTTGCTCATCGTGTTGATGAGCGTGATGGAGCCGTTCACGAGCTGGGCCATGTCCTTGTCGCCCGTGGAGATCAGCACCTGCTTGCCCGCCTTCGCCGCCTTCACGGCGAGCGTGCCGATGACGTCGTCCGCCTCGACCCCCGGGATGCGCAGCAGCGGCAGGCCCTGCGCCTTGATGATGGCGAGCAGCGGCTCCACCTGCGCGCGCAGGTCGTCCGGCATCGGAGTGCGATTCGCCTTGTATTCCGTGAAGATTTCGTCGCGGAAGGTCTTGCCGCTCGCGTCGAACACCACGGCCATGCACTTCGGCTGGTAGTCCTTCACGAACTTCAGGAGCATGTTGAGCACGCCGAAGACCGCACCGGTGGGCTCGCCGCGCGAGTTGGAGAAGGACGGAAGGGCGTGGAAGGCCCGGTACAGGTACGAGGAGCCGTCGACGAGAACTAGATCGGGGGCACGGCTCATGGGCGATTCGCGGTCGAAACAAACGGGCGCGGAAGTATATCGGACGTGAACGGCGCCGCCCGGGTCAACGAGGGCCGCCGTATTGCGCTATACCGCGCCCGACGCGCCGCAGGGGCGCGGATAACCAGGAAATTCAGGGATGCAGACCTCCTTTCTGCCGGCGATCGCCGTGAATCGGTTCGGCCTCGGGGCCCGGCCCGGCGAGCTCGCCGCCGCCGGGAGCGACCCGCGGGGCTGGCTCATCGCTCAGCTCAAGGAAAGTCCCCCGGTGCTGCGCGAGAGCGGGCTGCGTTCGTCGGAGAGCATCATCGCCGAGACTCTCGGCATCCTGCGGGAGCAGCGCAAGGCGAAGACGGATGGGGCGGCGGGCGATCCCGAGCGCGCGGTTAACGTCCAGGCGCTTCTCAAGCTGCCGCAACTCTATCGCCCCGCTTACATCGAGGACGCGACGGCGCGGTTCCGCCATGCGGTAACGACGGAGCGGCCCTTCATCGAGCGGCTGACGCATTTCTGGACGAATCACTTCGCGGTCTCCATCGACAAGATCGCGGTGCTCGGCATCGCCGGCGCGTACGAGCGCGAGGCGATCCGGCCGAATGTGCTCGGCAGCTTCACGGACATGTTGCTCGCGGTGGAGCGGCATCCGGCGATGCTCCTCTATCTCGACAATCACCTCTCCATCGGCCCGAACTCGCGTGCGGCGAAGGCCGCGAGCCGCCGCAAGAATCCGAGACAGATCGGGATCAACGAGAACCTGGCGCGCGAGATTCTTGAGCTGCACACGCTCGGCGTGAACGGCGGCTACACGCAGCAGGACGTCACGACGTTTGCCGAAGTGCTCACGGGCTGGTCCGTCGGTGGGAATGCGGGTCGCGGCGCGCCGTTCGCGCGTTTGAACGAAGGCGAGCCCGGCAAGTTCACCTTCCGCGCGGTGCTTCACGAGCCGGGCGCGAAGACCGTGCTCGGGAAGAAGTATGCGGAAGGCGACGAGTCGCAGGGCGTGGCGGTGCTCCGGGACCTTGCCGCGAAGCCCGCGACCGCTCGGTTCATCGCGACGAAGCTCGCGCGTCATTTCATTGCAGACGATCCGCCCGAGAGCGCGGTGGAGCGCATATCCAAGGCGTTCCTGCGCAGCGAAGGGGATCTTCCGACGGTGTACCGCGCGCTCGTCGAAGCGAAGGAGTCGTGGCAGCAGCCGCTCGCGAAGTACAAGACGCCCGCCGACTACGTGATCTCGACCTACCGGGCGCTGCAGTTGCCTGTCGACGCGAATCGGCGCGCGCTAGCGGGCTTCGAGCTTCTCGGGCAGCGCACGTTCAGCCCCGGCTCTCCCGCGGGCTGGCCGGATCGAAGCGCGGATTGGGATGGCGCATCGGCGCTGCTGAAGCGCATCGAGTGGGCCGACGCCGTCGGGCAGCGTGTCGGCTCTCGTTACGATCCGGCGAAGCTCGCATCCGATGTCCTCGGCGGAACGCTCGGCGACGGCACGCGCACGGCAATCGCCCGCGCAGCGAGCGCCTCTCAAGCCTTGACGCTGATGCTCACGGCGCCCGAGTTCATGCGCCGCTAGAACGGAAGGTCACCCATGGCAACTCTCGACCGACGACGATTCCTTCAGGCTGGCGCCCTCACCGCTGGCTCCGCACTCGTGACCTCGCGCCTCGCGTTCGCGAGCACGAGCGCCAGCTCGCGATTCGTGTTCATCATTCTTCGTGGCGCGCTCGATGGCCTGACGGCCGTGCCGCCTTACGGCGATCCGGACTACGCGCGGCTCCGGCGCGAGCTGGCAATCGCGGCGCCGGGCGCGACGAATGGCGCCATCAGGCTCGATGGTACTTTCGGTCTGCATCCCAACCTCCGTTTCCTCGGCGACGCGTACGCAGCTCGCGAGCTGGTCGTGTTTCACGCCATCGCGAGCCCGTATCGCGAGCGATCTCACTTCGACGGCCAGGACGTACTCGAGAACGGTCATGCGCGTCCGCATGCGTCTCAAAGTGGCTGGCTGAATCGCGCGCTTGGATCAGTGCCGGTCGAGCAGGGCGCGGCGAGAAAGGAGCTGGGCGTGGCGCTGGGGCAGAACGTACCGCTCGTCATGCGAGGGCCGGCGGCGGTTTCGTCGTGGTCTCCCTCGCAGCTGGCGGCGCTGGATGAAGACACTCTCGAGCGGATCACGGATCTTTATTCGCGAGATCCGCTGCTGTCGAAGCGGCTTGCGGACGCGCTGGCCGCGAACGAAATCGCGATGTCCGCGCAGGACGAGACGGAGATGCTCGGCATCATCAACACGTTTCGCGAGAAGCGGATTCCGCTCGACGCGGTGATCTACCTGGGCACGGGCTTCAGTCCGCGCGGCTGGAACAAGGTGCAGCCGTCCTTCGAGTTCAACCCCGAAGTTTTCAAGCGCGCGCCCGAGACGGTCCTTCGCGACATGCAC
>Ga0182742_1001747_pt1 | contig 26431 bp, 22 predicted proteins | sample eDN5th37CBELigMG_FD_128880 | JGI IMG/M metagenome (GOLD analysis project Ga0182742, IMG submission 128880) | Enriched Miracle-Growth compost microbial communities from Emeryville, California, USA - eDNA 5th pass 37_C BE-Lig MG (version 2)... ...
ACAAGCCGTCACGCTCGGGCTTGAACGTGCGGTAGTTGATCGTCTCCGGCTTCTTGATCTCACCGAAGGACCAGGAGCGGATACGCTCCGGGCTCGCGATGCCGATCTTGATCTGGTCGAACGTCTCGGGCTTGGCGAGCTGGTTCGTGAATTTGGTCAGTTCGTTCATGTCTCACATCCCTTGAGCGGGGAAACTTGATGGGCGCTGGGGGCGGGCGGCGCTGTCGGCCGCCCGTCCGCCTGTCACTCCGCCGCCTGTGGCCACGCGTCCTCCTCGTCCTCGCCTTCATCGAGCGAGGAGAGTTCGACGTTGAGGCCGAGCGAGCGCATTTCCTTGACGAGCACGTTGAAGCTTTCCGGAATGCCGGCCTCGAAGGTGTCGTCACCTTTGACGATCGCCTCGTAGACCTTGGTGCGGCCGACCACGTCGTCGGACTTCACCGTCAGCATTTCCTGCAGCGTGTAAGCCGCGCCGTAGGCCTGCAGCGCCCAGACCTCCATCTCGCCGAAGCGCTGGCCACCGAACTGCGCCTTGCCGCCCAGCGGCTGCTGGGTGACGAGCGAGTAGGGGCCGATGGAGCGAGCGTGGATCTTGTCGTCCACAAGGTGGTGCAGCTTCAGCATGTAGATGTAGCCGACGGTCACCTTGCGGTCGAACGCCTCGCCGGTGCGTCCATCGAACAGCGTCACCTGGCCCGAGGAATCGAAGCCAGCCTTCAGCAGCATGTTGGACACGTCAGCCTCGCGCGCGCCGTCGAACACCGGAGTGCCCATCGGCACACCGTTCTTCAGGTTCTGTGCGAGTTCCACGACCTCTGCGGTCGTGCGGCTCTCGATGTCCTCGTGGTACTGCTCGCCGTAGATGTCCTTCAGCTTCTCGACCACGGCCTGCGGGGGCGCCGCAGCCTCGGGATCGGGATTGGCCTCGCGCCAATCCTCGAGCGCCTGGGTCACCTGCTGGCCAAGGCCGCGCGCGGCAAGCCCGAGGTGGGTCTCGAAGATCTGGCCGACGTTCATGCGCGAAGGCACACCCAGCGGGTTGAGCACGATGTCGACCGGCGTGCCGTCCTCCATGAACGGCATGTCTTCCTGCGGAAGGATGCGGCTGATCACGCCCTTGTTGCCGTGGCGGCCGGCCATCTTGTCACCCGGCTGCAGCTTGCGCTTCACCGCGACGAACACCTTGACCATCTTGAGCACGCCGGGGGCAAGCTCATCACCACGCTCGAGCTTCTCCTTGCGGTCCTCGAACTTGTCCTTGATGCGCTTCACGGCCTCGTCATACTGGCCCTTCACCGCCTCAAGCTGCGCCTGAACGGAGTCGTCCGCCACGGCGAACTTGAACCATTCATGCCGCTCGATGCTGTCGAGCAGCTCGCCGGTGATCTCCGCGCCCTTCTTCACGCCCTTGGGCGCGCTCGAAGCGACCTGGCCGTCCAGCATCTCGCGCAGGCGGTTGTAGGTCGCCCGATTGAGGATAGCGCGCTCGTCCTCGCTGTCCTTCTTGAGGCGTTCGATTTCCTCGTTCTGGATGGCGCGCGTACGGTCGTCGATCTCGATGCCGTGGCGATTGAACACCCGCACCTCGACAATCGTGCCGGACACGCCCGGCGGCAGACGCAGCGAAGTGTCCCGCACGTCGCTGGCCTTCTCACCGAAGATCGCGCGCAGCAGCTTTTCCTCCGGCGTCATCGGAGATTCGCCCTTCGGCGTGATCTTGCCGACGAGGATATCGCCCGGATGCACTTCGGCACCGATATAGACGATGCCCGCCTCGTCGAGGTTGCGCAGCGCTTCCTCGCCCACGTTGGGGATGTCGCGGGTGATGTCCTCCGGCCCCAGCTTGGTATCGCGGGCCATCACCTCGAACTCCTCGATGTGGATCGAGGTAAAGACGTCGTCCTTCACGATCCGCTCGGAGATCAGGATGGAGTCCTCGTAGTTGTAGCCGTTCCACGGCATGAACGCGACGAGGCTGTTACGGCCCAGCGCCAGCTCACCGAGATCGGTCGAGGGACCGTCGGCAATGATGTCGCCCTGCTGCACCACGTCACCCACCTTCACCAGGGGACGCTGGTTGATGCAGGTGTTCTGGTTGGAGCGCTGGAACTTCTGCAGCGTGTAGATGTCGACGCCCGGATTGGTCGTGTCCACCTCACCGCTTGCGCGGATCACGATGCGGGTGGCGTCCACCTGGTCGACCACGCCCGAACGAGTGGCAGAGATCGCCGCGCCCGAATCGCGTGCAACAGTCTCTTCCATGCCGGTACCGACGAACGGTGCCTCGGCCTTCACCAGCGGCACCGCCTGGCGTTGCATGTTGGAGCCCATCAGCGCGCGGTTGGCGTCATCGTTCTCCAGGAACGGGATCAGCGAGGCCGCGACGGAAACCAGCTGCTTCGGCGACACGTCCATCAGCGTCACCTGCTCGCGCGGGGAAAGCGTGAACTCGCCATTCTGACGGGTCGAGACGAGCTCCTCGACGAAGCTGCCATCGCCGTCGAGGTCGGCCGAAGCCTGCGCCACAGTGTGCTTCTGCTCCTCCATCGCGGAGAGGTAGATCACCTCGCTCGTCACCTTGCCGTCCACGATGGTCCGGTACGGCGTCTCGATGAAGCCGTACTTGTTGACGCGGGCGAAGGTCGACAGCGAGTTGATCAGGCCGATGTTCGGACCTTCCGGCGTCTCGATCGGGCAGATGCGGCCATAGTGGGTGGGGTGAACGTCGCGAACCTCGAAGCCCGCACGCTCACGGGTGAGGCCGCCCGGCCCGAGGGCCGAAACGCGGCGCTTGTGCGTCACTTCGGACAGCGGGTTCGTCTGGTCCATGAACTGCGAGAGCTGGCTGGAGCCGAAGAACTCGCGCACCGCGGCCACGGCGGGCTTCGCGTTGATCAGGTCGTTCGGCATGACGGTGGAGACGTCGACGGAGCTCATGCGCTCCTTCACGGCGCGCTCCATGCGCAGCAGGCCAACGCGGTACTGGTTCTCCAGCAGCTCGCCGACAGAACGCACGCGGCGATTGCCGAGGTTGTCGATGTCGTCGACCTCGCCCTTGCCGTCCTTGAGGTTCACCAGCTCCTTGACCACCGCGAGGATGTCTTCCTTGCGCAGCGTCGTCACGGTGTCCTCGGCGTCCAGACCAAGACGCATGTTGAGCTTCACGCGGCCCACGGCGGAGAGGTCGTAGCGTTCAGGGTCGAAGAACAGGCCTTCAAACAGCGCCTCGGCCGTTTCCTTCGTCGGCGGCTCGCCCGGGCGCATGACCTTATAGATCGACTCCAGGCCCTCTTCACGGTTCTCGGCCTTGTCGGCCTCCAGCGTGTTGCGGATCCACGGGCCAGTGTTGACGTGGTCGATATCCAGCAGGTCGAGCTGGTCGATGCCGGCGGCATCCAGCTTCTCGAGGTTGTCGGGCGTCACTTCGTCGCCCGCCTCGATGTAGATGCGGCCCGTCCTTTCGTCGATCAGATCGCGCGCCGAATAACGGCCGAAGACTTCCTCGGTCGGGATCAGCAGGGTCTCGAGTCCGTCCTTCGCCGCCTTGTTGGCTGCGCGGGGGGACACCTTCTGGTTGGCAGGGAACACTTCCTCGCCCGTCTTGGCGTCAACCAGGGCAAAGCCCGGCTTCTGCCCGCGCCATGCTTCCGGCACGAAGGGGATCTGCCAGCCGTCGCCAGACCGCTTCCACGAAACGGTCTGGTAGAAATAGTCGAGGATCTGCTCGCCATCGAGGCCGAGGGCGAAGAGCAGCGAGGTGACCGGCAGCTTGCGCTTGCGGTCGATGCGGACGTTCACGATGTCCTTGGCGTCGAACTCGAAGTCCAGCCAGGAACCGCGATAGGGGATGACGCGCGCGGCGAACAGGAACTTGCCGCTGGAATGCGTCTTGCCGCGGTCATGGTCGAACAGCACGCCCGGCGAACGGTGCATCTGCGAGACGATCACGCGCTCGGTGCCGTTGACGATGAAGGTGCCGTTCTCGGTCATGAGCGGCATGTCGCCCATGTACACGTCCTGCTCCTTGATATCGAGGACGGAGCGGGTCTCGGTCTCGGCATCAACCTCGAACACGATCAGGCGCAGCGTCACCTTCATCGGCGCTGCGTAGGTGATGCCGCGCTGGCGGCACTCGGTCGTGTCGTACTTCGGATCCTCAAGCTCGTAATGCACGAAGTCGAGCTCGGCCGTGCCGGCGAAGTCGCGGATCGGGAATACGCTGCGCAGCGTCTTCTCAAGGCCGGAGACATAGCCCGTCTCCCGGTCGGAGCGCAGGAACTGCTCGTAGCTCTCGCGCTGCACCTCGATCAGGTTCGGCATCTGCACCACTTCGTGGATGTCGCCGAAGATCTTGCGAATGCGCTTCTTCTTGCTGCCCACGGTGGCGCCGACGGACGTGCCGGTGGCCTCGGAGAAGTTGGTCGCCATGAAGGAGGTGCCTCTTTGCTGTGCAACCGGCACATGGCCGGCAGAAACCCAAAATGCAGCGGAGGTGAACCGGAGACGGGAAAAGCCGCACGCTCAGGCGAGGATATCCCCGCCCAGCCGCAGCCTCATGTCGTCTCACGGATTGATCACAGGCTTCCTTCCCTGGCCGACCCCCGCGTCAGGCCCGCCTTGCTCGAAGCATCTGTGGATAGGGGCCGCATATAGGATTCCCTCCTGCGGGAGTCAAACCCCGGCCGGAGATTCCTCCCGCTTCCGAGAAACAATATGCCTCATATCGAGATTCGATATTTCCGGTTGACAGGTGTGTCGCGCCTGTTTATCGCTTTTCAATATCAGGCATATCGGAGATCAACGATGAACCTCCTCCTCAAAAACGCCGCCGCATCGCTTGCGGCAATCTGTGTCACGGCCACCGCTTTCGGAACGCTGATCACCATCCCTGCCGCCCCGGTGGCAAGCGTCGCGATCCCGGCACTGGCGTAGAGGAGAAGGCAACTTGGCACGCATGTTCGACGACCCCCTCCTCGGCATCGCCCGGGCGCTCATCCTGGTCTGCATGGCAGCCGTCGGCGCGGGCGCTGTGGTCTGCCTGATCGGCATCCCGCTGATATTGTTCGGGCGAACCGCGCTGCTGCAGGCGATTATGGAGAAGCTCCCGGATGTGCCCCCGAGTTCGACCATCTGGGCCATCGCAGGCCTGTTGGTACTGATCATCGCCCTCCTCACACTGCTGTTCCTGTTCCTCCGGCACATGAAGCGCATCATCGACACGGTGGCCGACGGGGATCCCTTTATCCCCGCCAATGCCGATCGGTTGAGGGCGATGGCGTGGCTGATGCTGGGAGTGCAGATCCTGGGAATCTCTGTCGGCACGTTAGGCGGGATCGTCGATCAGATCGTCGAAGGGGAGGCGGAGTCGCTGTCCTTTGAGTTCGACATCAATAGCCTGGCCTTGATCCTGGTCCTGTTCATCCTTGCCCGCGTCTTCCGCCGGGGTGCCGAGATGCGCGATGAGCTGGAAGGGACCGTGTGATGCCGGCCGAAGGCGAATCCCGCATCGTCGTCAAGCTGGACGACCTGCTGCATGAGCGGCGCATGACGCTCACCGAACTGGCGGATCGCGTGGGGCTGACGCTCGCCAACCTGTCGATCCTCAAGACCGGCAAGGCCAAGGCAATCCGCTTCTCCACGCTGGAGGCCATCTGCCGGGAGCTTGGCTGCCAGCCGGGTGACCTGCTCGGCTATCAAGTGGAAGGGGAACCATGATGGACGTCCCTCGGTTGTTCGGGCAGCCAAAACAGGGAGACCAACAATGAAGACCCTTTCCTTTGCCGCCATTCCCGCCGCCCTCCTTCTCGGCCTCACCGCCTGCGGCGACAATGCCGCTGAAGAGCAACAGGAAGTGCAGGAAGAAGCCTTCGAAGCCCAGGGCGACGTGATTGATGAGCAGGCAGAGGCCCTGGAGGCTCAGGCGGATGAGCTTGATGATGCCGGCCTCGATGCTCAGGCAGACGCGACGGATGCCGAGGCGGAGCGGCTGGAAGACACCGCCGACCAGATGTAAACCTGTCAAAGCCGGCGGCCACGCATTGGCGCTCCGCCGGCAAAGTCTTGACTCCACCCTTCATTTCAGTAAGAGGCCGCGCCGGCCGATCCTGCGTCAGTGGGAGCGGTCATCCGTCCGAGACAGTCGGTGAGGGCGCTTTGGCCCTCTTAATTTCCGACCGAGACGGGGAAACGAGATTCTATCGGGTCAGCCCCCAAGGCCTCGCCCGTTTGCGCCATTGGCGTACCTCCTTCCCTTGTCAGCGGACCCGCCCCGTGCCGGAGACGGCGCGGGACAACGCAGCCGGTCGCGCTTGGCACATGCCCCGCGCGGCCATGATGAAGGAGTATGGCATGGATCGTTCGCAGAAAGCCGAATCGGTCGCCCAGCTCAACGCGGTCTTCAGCGAGAGCGGCGTGGTGGTTGTCACCCGCAATCTCGGCCTGTCGGTGGCCCAGTCCACCGCACTGCGCGGGAAGATGCGCGACGCTGGTGCGTCCTACAAGGTGGCGAAGAACCGCCTCGCCAAGCTCGCCCTCAAGGACACCGATTACGCCGGTCTGGATGATTTCCTGACCGGCCCGACGGCGCTCGCCTATTCGGTTGATCCGGTGGCCGCCGCCAAGGCGGTGGTGGATTTCGCCAAGACGAACGACAAGCTCGAGATCGTCGGCGGTTCCATGGGGACGACAGTGCTCAGCCCGGAAGGGGTCAAGGCTCTCGCCTCGATGCCTTCGCTGGACGAGCTGCGGGGCACGATCATTGGTCTGGTGCAGGCGCCGGCGACGAAGATCGCCCAGCTGACCACCGCCCCCGCGGCCAAGCTGGCTCGTGTCTTTGCGGCTTATGCCGACAAGGACGCAGCGTAAGCAGGTTCTTTTCCAAGCAAGCGAATTTCCGGGTTCCAGGCAGTCGCCGGCCCGGTCCACCATTTGAACGGAGTGAAGTATCATGGCCGATATCGCCAAGATCGTTGAAGACCTGTCGCAGCTGACCGTCATGGAAGCTGCCGAGCTCGCCAAGGCCCTGGAAGAGGCTTGGGGCGTTTCCGCCGCTGCCGCAGTGGCCGTTGCTGCCCCCGCCGCCGGTGGCGCTGCTGCCGAAGCCGCTGAAGAGAAGACCGAGTTCGACGTCATCCTGACCGGCGACGGCGGCAAGAAGATCCAGGTGATCAAGGAAGTCCGCGCCATCACCGGCCTGGGCCTGACCGAAGCCAAGGCGCTCGTCGAAGGCGCGCCGAAGCCGATCAAGGAAGGCGTCAACAAGGCCGAGGCCGAGGACATCAAGAGCAAGATCGAAGCCGCTGGCGGCACCATCGAGCTCAAGTAAGCTTCGAAGGTCTTCGGATCGAACAAGCGAAGGGCGGTGCCGCAAGGCGCCGCCCTTTTCGTTTTCGGCCCGGCCGCCTACGCTGCGGCAATGGCCCAGTCACGCGGCGGGGAAAGCAAATGGCGACCAATGCAGGTGTCATCGCCGTCGCTTGCGATCCGGTGCACCGCTTTTCCAAATCGGTTGCGAAGGCGATCGAACTGATCGCCGGGCACGGCGTCAGGGGAGATGCCCATTGCGGCGCCAAGGTGCGCCACCGCTCGCGGGTCGCTGCCAATCCTGACCGCCCCAACCTGCGACAGGTTCACCTGATCCATGCCGAATTGCTCGTCGAGTTGAAGGAGAGAGGCTTCGCCCTTCAGCCCGCCGGACTGGGAGAGAACATCACGACTGCCGGCGTGGACCTGCTCGTGCTCCCGTGCGGCACTCGGCTGCGGCTTGGGGAGAACGCCGCGATAGTGATCACCGGCCTGCGCAACCCCTGCTGGCAGATCGACGCTTTCAGGCCCGGCTTGCTGGCGGCTGTGCTCAGCCGCGCTCCGGACGGAAGCCTCGCGCGCAAGTGCGGCGTCATGGCTATTGTGGAGCGCGGCGGCTCCGTCCGTCCCGGCGATCCGATTGCGGTGGAACTTCCCCCCGAACCGCACCGCCGGCTGGACGTGGTTTGAGGCTTACAGCCCCTTCAGGTAATCAACGATCGCCTGTCGTTGGGCCGCGTTCTTCAGGCCAGCATAGGCCATCGTTGTGCCAGGCACCACTTCCCGCGGGTTCTCGAGATAGCGGTTCAGCGTTGCCTCGTTCCAGGTGAGGTTAGCGCCCTCCATCGCAGGGCTGTAATCGAAGCCGCTGGCGTGCGCGGACTTGGCGCCGAACACTCCGGCGAGCGACGGCCCGATCCCATGATCGCCCGGTGTCGTGCTGTGGCAGGCCCCGCAGACCGCGAACATCGCCGGCGGAGAAGCGGCAGCAACCGGCGTCGGCGCAGCGGAGCGGCTGGCAGCCGGGCTCGGCGTCGGCGAAGGAGTTGCCGTGGCGGCGGTCGCCGGAGTCTCGGTCGCCTCCGGGCTCTCCTCGGCGGCGGGGCTTTCGGCCTCGCCAAGGACCTCGCCCGGCGTGGGCATGGTGGCGGGCAGCGTCACCTGATCGGCGATCGTTTCTTCGGCGGGAACGGGGTCCTCTTGCCGGCCGCCGCCGCATGCCGCCAGCATGGCCACCAGGGCGATCGCGCTCGCACTCTTCAGAAGAATCCTCATTCCGCTCCGTTTCCCATTTCTGTTCGGCAACTGCCGGCAAAGCGGCCCGCCTCTATCGACCAAATCGAGCAAGTGGAAGAGGTTGCTGCGTGCGGCCCGCGGAGGGCTCTCGCGAATATTGGCTCTTGGGGGACTATCATCTTTCCCCGGCCGGCTGCCGCGCCTATCCGCCCGCAGCCGCATGCAGTTCCGCCGAACCCCTTCTCCCTGGCGCACAGAGCTCGCCGCCACCCTGCGCCTCGCAGCGCCCTTGGCGGCCGCCAACGTGCTCCAGATGATGACCTTTGCGATCGACGTGATCTTCATCGCGCGGCTCGGGGAGGATGAGCTGGCTGCCTCCGCTCTGGCCGTCGCGATCTTCGCCGCGCTCAGCTGGGCGCTGAACGGGCTGATCGGAGGTGTCTCGGCCCTGGCGGCCGCGGAGCTTGGAGCGCGCCCGCCAGCGCTGCGGCCCATCCGACGGGCCGTTCGAATGGGGCTCTGGATCGCGGTGGGTGGTGGCGCGCTCGGCATGGGCATTTGCGCCTTGGCCGGGCCGATCATGATCGTGACGGGGCAGGAGCCGCAGATCGTCGCGCTGGCCACCAGCTACATGGACATCCTGCTTTGGGCGCTGGTGCCGATGATCGCCGCGGGCGTCCTGCGCGGCTTCGTCTCCACTCTGGGGCGGCCGGTCTTCGCCACGATCATCACAGCGGTGGGCATCGGGGCCAACGCGCTGGCCAATTACGCGCTGATCTTCGGCAATCTCGGCGCGCCTGCACTAGGGCTACCCGGCGCGGCCTGGGCCACGTTGCTGAGTTCGTCGGTGGTTCTGGGCGCCTATATCCTCGCCATCCGGCTGGACTCGCGCCTGCACCGCTATCATGTCTTCGGCTTCTTCTGGCGGCCAGACTGGGCGCGGCTGCGGGACCTGCTCCGCATCGGCGCGCCCATCGCCTTGACGGTTCTCGCGGAAGCCGGAGTGTTCAGCGCCGCCGCGTTCCTGATGGGCCGGCTGGGTGCGCTGCCACTGGCGGCCCATACGCTGGCGCTGCAGATCGCCTCTTTCGCCTTCCAGATCCCCTTCGGCGTCTCACAAGCCGCGACGATCCGCGTCGGATACTTCTTCGGCGCGGGGGATGAGGCTGGGATTGCCCGCGCCGGGCGCGCGGCGCTGGTGCTGGGGACCGGCTTCATGGTCGTGACGGCAGCCGCAATGCTGCTGGTGCCGCATTGGCTGTTGGCGGCCTATGTGGATCCGCAGGACGCCCGAAACGCCGCGCTCGTGGCGCTGGGGGTGCAATATCTGGCGATTGCCGCCGCCTTCCAGCTCTTCGATGGCGTGCAGGTTGTCGCCGCCGGATCGCTGCGAGGCCTTCAAGATACGCGCGTGCCGATGTGGATCGCCATCTTCTCCTATTGGGCGATCGGCTTTGCTCTGGCGGCTGCCCTGGGTCTGGCGACGGCTCTGGAGGGCGTCGGCGTGTGGATCGGCCTTGCGGCAGGGCTCGTCTGCGCGGCGGTGCTGCTGCTTCGCCGGTGGAGCCGCCGCAAAGCCCTCGGCCTGCTCGCCGCCGATCCGCTCAACGGCGCCGGTGTCATCGCCTAGTCTTCAAAACTTGCTGAACAACGGTTGACGGGCGGCCCCGACCTGCACATATGCGGGCCGCTGGCACTCTCCGGCCGAGAGTGCCAAAGGGTTCATCACTCAAACTGGAAGAGGTCATACAATGGCATTCCGTCCGCTGCACGACCGCGTTCTCGTTCGCCGTATCGAGGCTGAAGAGAAGACCGCCGGCGGCATCATCATTCCCGACAGCGCCAAGGAAAAGCCGAGCGAGGGCGAGATCGTCGCCGTCGGCGAAGGCACCCGTGACGATGATGGCGATCGCATCCCGCTCGACGTGAAGGTGGGCGACCGCGTCCTCTTCGGCAAGTGGTCCGGCACCGAGGTCAAGCTCGATGGCGAAGACCTGCTGATCATGAAGGAAAGCGACATCATGGGCGTGATCGGCTGAGCCGGACCGCCTGAACGCTTCCATCGACAACACATTTCTCAGGAGAAACGAACATGGCTGCCAAGGACGTGAAGTTCTCGCGTGACGCACGCGAGCGCATCCTCAAGGGCGTCGACACGCTCGCCAACGCGGTGAAGGTCACGCTGGGCCCCAAGGGCCGCAACGTCGTGATCGACAAGAGCTTCGGCGCGCCGCGCATCACCAAGGACGGCGTCACCGTCGCCAAGGAGATCGAGCTCAAGGACAAGTTCGAGAACATGGGCGCGCAGATGATCCGCGAGGTCGCGTCTAAGACGAACGACCTGGCCGGTGACGGCACCACCACCGCCACTGTTCTGGCGCAGTCGATCGTGCGCGAGGGCATGAAGTCCGTCGCCGCCGGCATCAACCCGATGGACCTGAAGCGCGGCATCGATCTCGCCGTCACCAAGGTGGTCGAGAACCTGAAGAGCCGTTCCAAGGACGTCTCCGGCTCCACCGAGATCGCCCAGGTCGGCATCATCTCCGCCAACGGCGACCGCGAAGTCGGCGAGAAGATCGCCGAGGCGATGGAGAAGGTCGGCAAGGAAGGCGTCATCACCGTTGAAGAGGCCAAGGGTCTCGAGTTCGAGCTGGACGTCGTCGAGGGCATGCAGTTCGACCGCGGCTACCTCTCGCCTTACTTCGTGACCAACGCCGAGAAGATGGTCGTGGAGCTGGATAACCCCTACATCCTGATCCACGAGAAGAAGCTCTCGAACCTGCAGTCCATGCTGCCGATCCTCGAAGCCGTGGTGCAGAGTGGCCGTCCGCTCCTCATCATCGCCGAGGATATCGAGGGCGAGGCGCTGGCGACCCTCGTGGTCAACAAGCTGCGCGGCGGCCTGAAGGTCGCGGCGGTGAAGGCTCCGGGCTTCGGCGATCGCCGCAAGGCCATGCTGCAGGACATCTCGATCCTGACCGCGGGCGAGATGATCTCCGAAGACCTCGGCATCAAGCTCGAGAACGTCACCGTCGGCATGCTCGGCCAGGCCAAGCGCGTCACCATCGACAAGGACAACACGACCATCGTCGATGGCGCCGGTTCGGCGGACGACATCAAGGCCCGGGTCGAGCAGATCCGCGCCCAGATCGAGACCACCACGTCCGACTACGACAAGGAAAAGCTGCAGGAGCGCCTGGCCAAGCTCGCTGGCGGCGTTGCCGTCATCAAGGTCGGCGGTGCGTCCGAAGTCGAGGTGAAGGAGCGCAAGGATCGCGTCGACGACGCTCTCCACGCGACCCGCGCCGCGGTTGAGGAAGGCATCGTCCCGGGTGGCGGTACCGCGCTGCTCTACGCGACCAAGTCGCTGCAGGGCCTCACGGGTGCGAACGAGGACCAGACCCGCGGCATCGACATCGTCCGCCGTGCGCTGCAGGCGCCGGTGCGTCAGATCGCCGAGAACGCCGGTCATGACGGTGCGGTCGTCGCGGGCAAGCTGATCGACGGCAACGACGAGACGCTGGGCTTCAACGCGCAGACCGACACCTACGAGAACCTCGTCACCGCCGGCGTGATCGACCCGACCAAGGTCGTTCGCACCGCGCTGCAGGATGCGGCCTCCGTCGCCGGCCTGCTGATCACCACCGAAGCGGCGATCAGCGAGATTCCGGAAGACAAGCCCGCAATGCCGGCAATGCCGGGCGGCGGCATGGGCGGCATGGACTTCTGATCCAATGCGGCTGCGGGGAGCCTTGCTCCCCGCAGACTCGCATGGGTCCGGCCAGCCGGTCGACGAAGTCGAGCCGGTCTGACGTCTAGGCAGCGGCTTTGCAGAAATAGAAGGAGGGCTGGGGGAGCAATTCCCCGGCCCTTTTTCTTTGCAACCGCACTGGCGAGTAGTGTTAGTGTACTCCCAAACAAAACGGGAGGACCTGACATGCGCTTCACCTGCACGCGCCCTGCTCTCAATTTGGCCTTGGCGCTGGCGCTCGCCACCACCCTCGCCGCGTGCTCCTCGGCAGACAGCCAGAGCGGACCTGCCGAGCCCACCTATTCCGCAGCGCAATACAGCACCGCCATCAACGACATTGCCCGCCCCGCCGAGGACCGTGAGCGGGACGAGGCCCGCAAGCCGGGGGAACTGCTCGCCTTCGCGCAGATCGACCGCGGCGAGAAGGTCGGCGACTACATCATGGGCGGCGGCTACGTGACGCGCCTGCTGGCCATGGCGGTCGGCTCGCAGGGCAAGGTCTATGCCTTCCAGCCGGAGGAATTCATCGCCTTCCGCCCGGAATATGGCACGGAGCAGGACGAGGCAGTCGCCCCCTATCCGGAACGTGTCGTTCCCCTGCGCGGGCCGATCACCGAACCCGCCTTCCCGGAGCCGCTCGACACGATCATCACGGTCAACAACTTGCACGACCTCTTCATCGGCGCGATGCCTGAAGGGACGGCGCAAAAGGCAATCGCCGCGCTTTATGCTTCGCTGAAGCCCGGCGGCACCCTCGTCGTCGTCGATCACAGCGCGGCCGATGGCGCAGGCGCGGCGGCAGCCGACAGCCTGCACAGGATGGACCGGCAGGTGGCGCTCGACGCGCTCACCGCCGCCGGGTTCCAGCTGGAAGAAGAGAGCGACCTTTACGCGCAAGCCGGTGATCCGCGCACCGCCAACGTGTTCGACGAAGGGATCAGGGGCCGCACGTCGCAATTCGCTCTCCGGCTGCGAAAGCCTGAATGACCGAAGCCCAGCCCCGCTGATCGCAAGGCGGGGCACCTGTCTCTCACTGGACCGTTGGATGCGAAAGCAACGCAGTCATAGGAGAGAATGACAATGAGATGTCCGCAGAACACGCTGGTGGCCCTCGCGAATGGCAAGCGGTTTCTGCTGATGCGCAATGCCGGGCAGGCTTTCGAGCCGAAGCTGGAGAAGGTGGAGGAGCTGGACCTCCTGCTCACCAACTTCAGCGCTGGCGTGCGGCATCAGGATCCCGCTGGGGAGCGCAGCAGCAGCACGGACATCAACGAACTCGCGCACGGCGCTGCGATCGCCGAGTGGCTCAACGATCGCGCCCTGAAAGGCCAGCTGACAGAGATCGTCATCGTGGCCGATCCCAAGACGCTCGGCCAGATCCGGCAACATTGTCATGAGGAGACGGAGAAGAAGATCATCGGCGAGATTGCGAAGGATCTCACCAATCAGCCGATGAACGCGGTGGAGCGTGCCATCGCCGACGCCTGACGAGGGAGCAGCGGGGCCGTCCTGGCTGGCGCGCCTGAGGAGGAGGATCTCGCCCATGCCTTTGCCGGAAGAGCAACGCGCGACCATGGTGCGCCGCCACCTGAAGGCTCGCGGCATCACCAGCTCCTATGTGCTGAAGGCGATGGGCGAGGTCCCGCGCGAGCGTTTCGTGCCGGAGCGGCTGGCCGAATTCGCGTATGAAGACGGCCCGCTGCCGATCGGGTACGAGCAAACGATCTCCCAGCCCTACATCGTCGCCTTGATGATCGAGGCGGCGGAGGTGGAGCCGGGAGACCGCGTTCTCGAAGTCGGCGCGGGCTCTGGCTACGCGGCAGCCGTCCTGTCGCGGATTGCAGAGGAGGTGTTCGCGATCGAGCGGCACGAGGCGCTGGCGGACGAGGCCCGCGAGCGGGTCGAGACGCTCGGCTACGACAATGTCCGCATCATCGCCGGCGATGGCAGCGGCGGCCTGCCGCAGGAAGCGCCGTTCGACGCCATCCTCGTCGCCGCTGGCGGGGACCACGTGCCCGAGCCGCTCAAGCGCCAGCTCAAGATCGGCGGCCGTCTGATCCTTCCCGTGGGTGGCGAATCGATGCAGACCCTCTGCTGCATCCTGCGCGAAGGAGAGGAGGAATGGAGCGAGCACAGTCTCGGCGGTGTCCGCTTCGTGCCGCTGGTCGGCGCCCACGGGCGACATGCATCGGGCTGGGAGGACGGCACCCGCTCCGCCAGCAATCACCAGCCCGCTCGCACGCTCTCCCTGCCGGAGTGCATCGCCCAGTCCGCCACTCCGCTGCCGGACATCGACGATCCGGATTTCGCCGCTGCTTTCGATGCCTTCGCGGACAAGCGCGTGGTGCTGCTGGGTGAGGCAAGCCACGGCACGCACGAATTCTACGCCGCCCGCGCCGCCATCACCCGCCGCTTCGTAGAGCGCCACGGCTTCACCATCGTCGCGGCGGAAGCCGACTGGCCGGATGCCGCCGTCTTCAACCGCTACATCCGCCACCAGGCTCCGCGCGAAGGGGCAGAGGCGCCGTTCCTGCGCTTTCCCACCTGGATGTGGCGCAACACCGTCATCGCCAAGCTGATGAAGGACCTGCGCGATCTTAACGAGGGCCGCGCACCGCAGAAGATGGCCGGCTTCTACGGTCTCGACATCTACAACATGTCCGGCTCCATCGAAGCGGTGCTCGCCTATCTGGACGAGAACGATCCCGAGGCCGCCGCCGTCGCGCGGGAGCGGTACGGCTGCCTCACCCCCTGGCAGGCGGAGCCCGCGACCTATGGCCGCGCTGCCCTGTCGCGCGGCTATGCGGAATGCGAGGCGGCGGTCATCGCGCAATGCAGCGACCTCCTCCAGCGCGCTTTGTCCGATGGCGATGGAGAAGAGATATTCGGCGCGGCCATGAACGCGCGCCTCGTCGCCTCCGCCGAACGCTATTACCGCATCATGTATTATGGCGGCGCGGAAAGCTGGAACCTGCGCGACAGCCACATGGCCGAGACGCTGGACCACCTGCTCGAGCAAGGCGGCCCCGATGCCAAGGCTCTCGTCTGGGCGCATAACAGCCATATCGGCGACGCCCGCGCCACCGACATGGGCACCGTGCGGGGTGAGCATAATATCGGCCAGCTCGTGAGGGAGCGCTGGGGAGAAGAGGCGGCGCTCATCGGCTTCGGCACCCACACCGGCACCGTCACTGCAGCGGATGACTGGGACTCACCCCGCAAGACCAAGCGTGTGAACCCCTCACGCCCCGACAGCTATGAGCGGCAATGCCATGACAGCGGCGTTGCCCGCTTCCTGCTGGACTTGCGGAAGGGCCGGCACGACGCACTTCGCCGCCGCCTTGCCGAACCCCGGCTGGAGCGCTTCATCGGCGTCATCTACCGCCCGGAGACGGAACGCTGGAGCCATTACAGCGAATGCGTGCTGCCCGAGCAGTTCGACGCCTATGTCTGGTTTGACGAGACTCGCGCCCTTGAAGCGCTTGGTGCGCAAGAGCCGGACCATGGCCTCCCGGAAACCTACCCTTTCGCGGTCTGAGCAGGTCGGTTGCAGCGAGTTGCAACGCCCGTCCGCTGCGTTGCGGCTCACTTCCAAGCCGGTGCTGATCCCGTGAAAGCGCGATGCATTGCAGCCGTCTTGCCGCGCGCAGGCAGGCTGGTAGACTATCTTCCAGAACTGAACGATCAGCAGGGAGGATGCCGCCATGCGCCTGACAGCGCCGCTGCACGCAGCTTTGTTCGCCGCACTGGCGCTTGCCGCCTGCGCCCCTTCCGGTGAACCCGGCACCACATCTCGGGGCGCGGTTGCCCCGGCCAGCTACAACGCCTCTGTAAGCGACCAGCGCCGCCCGGCAGAGGATCGGGAGGATGACGCCAACCGCAAGCCGGCGGAATTGCTCGCCTTCGCACAAGTCGCTCCGGGAGAGCGCGTGGGCGATTTTATCATGGGCGGCGGCTACATCACCCGCCTGCTCGCCGTTGCGGTAGGGCCGCAGGGGCGGGTCTATGCCTTCCAGCCCGGCGCAGGGGCCACGCAGCAGGCCCTCGCGCAGCAATATGACAATGTCGAACTGGTCGGCGGCACCGTGCCGGAGCCTGCCTTCCCGCAGGGCCTCGACATGATCATCACCGCCCAGAACCTGCACGACCTCTATTCAGAGCGGAACCCGGCGGGGACGGCGGAGAAGGCCCTGGCGTCCCTCTACCGCGCACTGAAGCCCGGTGGCCGGCTGGTCGTCATCGACCACTCAGCGCTGGAGAACAGCGAGGCGAGCGTGGTCGGCACGCTGCACCGGATCGAGCGGACCGCAGCGCTGGAGGCGCTGGAGGCGGCCGGCTTCACTCTCGCAGACGAGAGCGAAATCTATGCTCGGCCTACGGATCCTCGCAACGTGCCGGTGTTCGATCCGTCCGTGCGCGGCCGGACGGATCAGTTCGCCCTGCTGATGAAGAAGCCCGGCTAAGGCATTGACGAAAAGGGAACAGAACGCTTTGTTCCACGTTCGATCGCTGCTTCGACTCCATTCGTCGCGCTGGCGGTTGTGGCCGAGGGCAGCTCTGTTAAACCTTCGGCAAGGCCAATGAGCTAACTTGCAGGGGATCATGAGGCTCGCAACTCTCGGACGATTCGCTTTTGCCGCTGCGCTCGCTTTCGCGGGCATGGCTCCGGCACATGCGCGCGAGGGCAACCTCGAGGCGCAGTTCGACACCGCCTTCGGTACGGAGCTGCGCTCTCCGCGCAACTACAACCCCAGCTACGAAACCGGCCTGGAGCAGAAGGTCGCGCTGGTGGCCGATGGCTCCGCCGGCCGGATCGGGGTCGCCGCGCTGGACCTTTCGAGCGGGCGCGAGATTGCGATCCTGGGAGACCAGCGCTTCCCGATGGCGAGCACCAGCAAGATCGCCATCGCAGCCACCTTCATGGAAGGTGTTGAGCAAGGGCGCTGGAGCCTTTCCAGCGAGTTCCCGCTGATGGTGCCGGTTGCCTCCAAGCCCTTCTCCAGCGCCGTCGCCCCCGTGCGCAAGGGCGAGCACATGAAGGCGAGTGATCTGATCGAGCTGATGATCACTCGCAGTTCCAACCCGGCGACGGACGCTCTTCTTGCCGCGGTGGGCGGCCCCGCTGCCGTCAACGACTGGGTGCGCCGCGCCGGGATCCAGGAGTTCGAACTTACCCGCGACATCGCCACGCTGGTCCGCGATGACGGGGAGATCAACCCGGCCGTTGCGGTGGACATCCGCGACAGCGCGACGCCGCGCGCCATGGTGCAGCTGCTGGCCGGGCTCTATCAGGGCAAGTGGCTCAGCGCCTCCAGCCGCCGCGTCATCATCGGCGCCATGGAGCGTTGCCGCACCGGCACGCGCCGCATTCCGGCGATGATGCCGGGAGGCGTGACCGTCGCCCACAAGACGGGATCGCTCAACAACACTTCCAGCGACATCGGCCTGATCACCACGCCGGACGGGCGGACGATTGCGGTCGCCATCTACGTGACCGGTCAAGGCTCCCGCCCCGCCCGCGAGGCGAAGATCGCCAACATCGCCCGCGCGATTTATGACGGATACCTCCAGCAGCCCGCCACCCAGTGGGTCAACGCTGAATATACCGGCGCTGGAGGGTCGCGCTGAGGCGCCATTTCCAGTGAGCACGGGCGGAGGTCGATCCTATTCGCTCGCCGCCGCGCATGGGCTGAACGCCTCGGTTCTGGAGAACTCCAAAGTGTCCTCTTGGCCAACGAGCTTGGCGGGGGCCACCTGACCGCAACGCGTGACGTGCTCCGCTCAAGAGGAAGCTGTGGAGCGTCGCCAGCAAAAAGGGGCGCGGCCGCTAAGGCCACGCCCCTTCGTTCATCCGCGGATGGCGCGAAGGTCAGTCCTGAGCAGCTTCTGCAGTGCTCTCGTCCTGCAGGTCGGCCTCGGCCTCAGCCCGCTCACCCTCGACTTCGTTGCCGGCATCGTTCACCGCAGCGCCCACATCGTCAGCCGCCTGGCCGACTTCGTTGCCGATAGCATCCGCATTGGCTTCAGTGTCAGCCATCGCCGAATCAACGGCTTCGCCAGCGGCGTTCTCAGTGTTCTCGGAGCAGGCGGCGAGCGACAGGGCGGCACCGGCAGCGGCGGCGGCGAGAATGATCTTGCGCATGTGCATCAATCCTTGATCAGCGAATAGTGACGCCCGCCTCAAGGCCGGCGCGAGATCCGCTCATTTGCGGACTCTGCCTGCCAAATAATGGCAACTTTGTGGCAAAGCAAGCGGAGCGCTCGGATGCTGGCACCGGAGGCCGCTTGGCTGACCAAGACCGCGGGGTGCAGTGCGCCTTTCGCCCACACCTTCTGGCGGAAAGCGGCTGACCTTGCTGCCCCTCGCTGCTAGCAGGCGGCGATGGCAAGCACCGGCGCGGACAAGCAGCATCTCTATCTGGTCGATGGTTCGGCCTACATCTTCAGGGCCTATCACCGGCTGCCCCCGTTGACGAACAAGCACGGCGTGCCCGTCGGCGCGGTGTACGGCTACACGACCATGCTGTGGAAGCTTGCCGAGGACCTGAACAAGGCTGACGGGCCGACGCATCTCGCCGTCATCCTCGACAAGGGCAGCACCAGCTTCCGCAACGACCTGTACGACCAGTACAAGGCCAACCGGCCCGAACCGCCGGCCGACCTCGTGCCGCAGTTCCCGCTGATCCGCGATGCGACGCGCGCCTTCAGCCTCGCCTGCATCGAGGAAGAGGGGCTGGAGGCGGACGACCTGATCGCCTCCTACGCCCGCGAGGCGACGCGCCGCGGCTGGGACGTGACCATCGTCTCCTCGGACAAGGACCTGATGCAGCTCGTCGGTCGCTGCGGGGAACCGAATGCTGGAGTCGAGGGCGGCTGCATCGACATGCTGGACACGATGAAGAACCAGCGCATCGACATCCCGGAAGTGGTCGAGAAGTTCGGGGTCGGCCCGGAACTGGTGGGCGATGTCCTCGCGCTGATGGGGGACAGCGTCGACAATGTGCCGGGCATTTTCGGCATCGGCCCCAAGACGGCGACCAAGCTGATCCAGGATCACGGCTCCCTCACCGCCGCGCTCGACGCCGCGCCGTCGATGAAGCCCTCAAAACTGCGCGACCGGCTGATCGAAGGGCGGGAGATGGCGGAGCTCAGCCGAGTGCTGGTGCAGCTGAAGGAAGATTGCCCCCTGCCGCTCCCGCTGGAAGACTTCAAGCTGGACGGAGTCCCGAAGGAGCCGCTGGCTGCCTTCCTCGAACATCACGGCTTCACCAGCCTGTTGAAGCGGCTGGAGGGCGGCAACGGCTCTCCCGCCCGCACGACCGACCTCAACCCGCCGAAACAGGACATGCGCGCGAGACCCGCCGCGCCTGAGGGTAACCGGCAGAGCCTGCCGGACATGCCGCCGGTGGATCGCTCCGCCTATGAATGCGTGCAGTCGATGGAGCGGCTGGAGCACTGGATCGCCCGCGCCTTTGCCGCACGCCTCGTGGCGCTGGACACGGAGACGAACGCACTCGATGCGACCCGGGCCGAGCTGACCGGCATCAGCCTGGCCCTTGGTCCTAACGACGCCTGCTACATCCCACTCGGCCATGGCGGGAACGACATGTTCGCAGAGCGGCCGGAGCAGGTCAGCCGCCAGGTGGCGTACGATGCGCTGCGCCCCCTGCTGGAGAGCGATGCCGTCCTCAAGGTCGGCCAGAACATCAAGTACGACATCAATATTCTCGCCCGCTGCGCCAACATCAAGCTGGCGCCGGTGGATGACACGATGATCATCAGCTTCGCCCTCGATGCCGGCCGCTCGCCAGAAGGCATCGGCGGAGGGCACGGGATGGACGAACTGGCGGAGCGCCACCTCGGCCATACTACGCTGACGTTCAAGGACATCTGCGGCACCGGCAAAAAGGCGATTCCCTTCGGGGAGGTGCCGCTGGACAAGGCTACGCAATATGCCGGCGAGGATGCGGACGTCACCTGGCGGCTGCACCGGCACCTGAAACCTCGCCTCGCCGCAGAGCGCAGCACCCGCATCTACGAGCGCGTCGATCGCCCGCTTATCCCTGTCGTCGCCGCGATGGAGCGCCATGGCATCAAGGTCGACCGCGCCGCGCTGGAGCGCCTCTCGGGCGAGTTCGCCGGCGAGATCGCGCGGATCGAGCAGGAGATCTACACTTGCTGCGGGCAGGAGTTCACCATCGGCAGCCCCAAGCAGTTGGGAGAGATCCTGTTTGAGAAGATGGGCTACAAGGGCGGGCGAAAAGGCAAAAGCGGCCAGTACTCGACCGACCAGGCCATCCTCGAGAAGCTCGCTGCCCAGGGAGCTCCGGTCGCCCGCATGGTGCTGGACTGGCGGCAGCTGGCGAAGCTCAAGTCCACCTATACGGACGCGTTGCAAGCCGCGATCAACCCCGAAACGCGCCGGGTGCACACCTGTTACAGCCTCGTTGGAGCACAGACCGGGCGCCTGTCGTCAACCGACCCCAACCTGCAGAACATCCCCATTCGCACCGCGATCGGCCGGCAGATTCGCGAGGCCTTCGTGGCGGAACAGGGCAACGTGCTGCTCGCCGCCGACTATTCGCAGATCGAGCTCAGGCTGGCCGCCCACATGGCGGACGTGCCCCCGCTGAAGGAAGCCTTCGCCCGCGGCGAGGACATTCACTCGCGCACCGCGGAGGAGATGTTCGGCACGGTGGACCGCGACACCCGCGCCCGCGCCAAGACGATCAACTTCGCTATCCTCTATGGCATTTCGCGCTGGGGCCTCGCGGGGCGGCTGGAGATCGAGGCGGACGAGGCACAGGCGATGATCGATCGCTATTTCGAGCGCTTCCCCGGCATCCAGCGCTACATCGTCTCGACGCTGGAGACGGTGCGGGAGCGTGGCTATTCCGAGACCCTGTTCGGGCGGAAGACATGGTTCCCGCGCATCAATTCGCGCAACCAGGCAGAGCGCGCCGGCAGCGAGCGTGCCGCCATCAACGCGCCGATCCAGGGCACCAGTGCCGACATCATCAAGCGGGCGATGGTCCGTATGGGGCCGGCGCTGGCGGATGCCGGCCTGAGCCATGTGCGGATGCTGCTGCAGGTTCATGACGAGCTCGTCTTCGAGCTGCCTGAAGCGGACGCAGCCGCCGCCGCGCCCGTCATCGAACGCGTCATGGCAGAAGCAGCCGAACCTGCGGTAAAGCTCGACGTGCCGCTAGCGATCGAGATCGGCCACGGCCTCAGCTGGGACGCCGCGCACTAGCACCCGGCCTCTTGCAGAAAGGTCCGGCAGGTTGAGGTAGCTTCCCAACCTGCCGGACCCATTCCATCAATTCGGCCCGTGCTTTCGTTCGCGGGTGGATTCCACCATGCCTTCGGTCAGGAAGCCGATGGGCCGCACTTCGGCGGCTCGCCGTTTCAGCTCGCCCTTCATGCCCTCATATTCCTGCTCCATCCGTTCGGTGACGGTGGCGCGGCTGTCCTGCAGCGCGTCGGCAAAGTCTGCGTCCGTGACCTCCCGTGCTTCCTCGCCGCGGCGGCGGATCGCCAGAAGGCCTGCGCGGCGTACCACGTCCTCCAGATCGGCGCCCGTGTATCGCTCCGTCCGCTGCGCCAGCCGACTGAGATCGACATCGCTTGCCAACGGCATGTTGCGGGTGTGGATCTTCAGGATATGCTCGCGCCCGGCGCGGTCCGGCGGGCCGACATAGACCAGCTCATCGAAACGGCCGGGCCTCAACAGCGCCGGATCGACCAGCGTCGGCCGATTGGTGGCGCCGATCACAACGATGGAGTTCAGCTCCTCCATCCCATCCATTTCGGCCAGGATCGTATTGACCACGCGTGCCGTCACCTGCGGCTCTCCGCCGTTACCGCCGCCCCGTGCGGGAACGAGCGAGTCGATCTCGTCGATGAACACGACGCAGGGCGCGACCTGCCGCGCGCGGGCGAACAGGCGGCTGATTTGCTGCTCGCTTTCGCCATACCACTTGGAGAGCAGGTCGGAGCTCTTCATGGAAATGAAGTTCGCCTCCGCCTCCTTGGCGACGGCCTTGGCCAGCAGCGTTTTGCCCGTGCCTGGAGGGCCGTAGAGCAGGAAGCCCTTGGCCGGACGGATGCCGAGCCGATCGAAAGCCTGCGGATTTCGCAAAGGCAGCTCGACGCCTTCCTTCAGCTTCTCGCTGGCCTCGGTCAGCCCGCCAATGTCGGCCCAGCCGACCGTCGGGGCCTGCACCATCACTTCGCGCATCGCGCTTGGCTGCACCCGCTTCAGCGCCTCGCGGAAGTCGTTTTTCTCAACCTGGAGCTCCTCCAGCACTTCCGGAGGAATCGCGCGGGCGTCCAGATCCAGCTTGGGCATGATGCGCCGCACCGCCTCGATCGCCGCCTCCCGCGTCAGCGCGGCAAGGTCGGCGCCGACAAACCCGTGGGTCGAACGGGCGAGCTCTCGAAGGTCCACACCTTCGCCCAGCGGCATGCCGCGCGTGTGGATGGACAGGATCTCTCGCCGGCCCTGCTCGTCCGGCACGCCGATGATGATCTCGCGGTCGAACCGGCCGGGTCGGCGCAACGCCTCATCGATGGCATCCGGCCGGTTGGTTGCGGCGATGACGACGAGATTAGCGCGGGCGTGCAGCCCGTCCATCAGCGTCAGCAACTGAGCGACCAGCCGCTTCTCCGCCTCACCCTGCACGTTCTGGCGCTTGGGCGCGATCGAATCGATCTCGTCGATGAAGATGATGGCAGGCGCGCTGCGGGTTGCCTGCTCGAACACTTCGCGCAGCCGCTTCTCGCTCTCGCCATAGGCGGAACCCATGATTTCGGGCCCGTTGATGGTGTAGAACTCGGCATCGCTTTCATTCGCCACCGCCTGCGCCAACCGGGTCTTGCCGGTTCCCGGCGGGCCGTGAAGCAAAACGCCCTTGGGCGGGTCCACGCCGAGCCGGGTGAACAATTCCGGATAGCGCAAGGGAAGCTCAACCATCTCGCGAAGCTGCTTGATGGTTTCGTCCATGCCGCCGACATCGTCGTAATTGATGATGCCGCGACCATCGCGAGGTTCCTCGAACTCGGCCCGCAGCTCAACCTCAGTGTTCTCGTCAATATGCACGATGCCCTTGGGGACCGTGGTGACGACCTGCAGGCGGATCTGCGTCAGCGCGTAGGCGGGCGCGTTGAACATGCGCCGCACCTCGGGCGGAACATTGGCGACCGGCTGCTGGCCGTGGGTCGCGACCAGATCGCCCTGCGTCAACGGACGGCGGAAGAAAACGCGCTTCAGCGCTTCCGTCGGGCCCTGCAGCCGCATCTCGCGCTGCGCCGGGGCAAAAACGACGCGAGTGGCCGGGCGGGATTCGGCCCGGCGAATCTTGACATGCTCGCCAGAGGAGGTCTCCGCATTGGCGCGCTGAAGGCCATCGAGCCGAACCACCGAGAGAGCCTGATCCTCGTCATAAGCTGGCAATGCGACCGCCGCAGTTGCCCGTTTGCCTTCGATTTCGACAACATCGCCTTCGGTGATGCCGAGCGCCTGGAACGCACTTCGGGGAATACGGGCGATGCCCCGGCCGCTCTCTTCCTGTCTTGCCGCGGCGACCTGCAGCCGGACTGCATCCTCTTCCGCTCTCACCGCCACCGCATCAGCCATCGGCTTTCCCGTCCTCTCTGCCCCAACTCCTGAAGAGCTAGGAACCCGCACACGCATTGCCAACCGGCGGCAAGGGCGTTTGTGCCGGGCGTGGCTCCGACGCATCGGAACGGACCTAAGAAAAAGCCCGACCGTTGCCGGCCGGGCTGGAAAGTTTTGGGAGAGGATGCCTGAAAGGCAGGTTTCAAATGCAACTTGGCGCTTCATCTCGCAAGTGCGAAATGCGCAAGGAGCGTTGCGAAAGCTGCAACAGGAGCGTTTACAAAACTGCAACCAATTGCTTCGCCTGCGTTGCCCGGGGAGGACCGTGCGCACCCTCGTGACAGGGCCTGCGGAGTTGCCTACCACAAGCGCGGTCGTCAGCCGAAGGGTCCTCTATGCAGAAGCTATATCCCGATGCAACCGCCGCGCTCGAGGGCGTGCTGCGCGACGGCATGCTGATCGCCGCCGGCGGCTTCGGCCTCTGCGGAATGCCAGAGCGGCTAATCGACGCCATCCAGGCCAGCGGCGTGAAAGACTTGACCTTCGCCAGCAACAATGCGGCGATCGACAATGAAGGTATCGGCAAGCTGCTTCGCACGAAGCAGGTGAAGAAGATGATCGCCAGCTATGTGGGCGAGAACAAGGAGTTCGAGCGCCAGTATCTTGCCGGAGAGCTGGAGGTCGAGTTCTGCCCCCAAGGCACCCTTGCCGAACGCATGCGGGCCGGCGGCGCCGGCATCCCCGGCTTCTACACCAAGACAGGCGTCGGCACCCTCGTGGCCGAGGGTAAGGAGGTGAAGAGCTTCGACGGCGAGGATTACATCCTCGAGCGGGGCATCTTCGCGGACCTCGCGATCGTTAAGGCGTGGAAGGCGGACGAAGTCGGCAACCTGATTTTCCGCAAGACGGCACGCAACTTCAACCTGCCCGCCGCCACGTGCGGCAAGATCTGCGTGGTGGAGGTGGAGGAGGTAGTGCCGGTCGGCAGTCTCGATCCGGACGCGATCCACCTGCCGGGCATCTATGTGCAACGCATGATCGTCGGCAGCCCGTACGACAAGAAGGTCGAATTCGTGACCACGCGCGAGAGGGAGGCGGCATAATGGCCACGCAGACCAAGGGCTGGACCCGCGACCAGATGGCCGCCCGCGCCGCGCGCGAGCTGCAGGACGGTTTCTACGTCAATCTGGGCATCGGCATCCCGACGCTGGTGGCCAACCACATCCCGAAGGGCATGCAGGTGACGCTGCAGAGTGAGAACGGCATGCTCGGCATCGGCCCCTTCCCCTACCCCGAGGACGTGGACCCCGACCTGATCAATGCCGGGAAGCAGACGATCAGCGAGCTGCCGCACTCGGCCTATTTCGACAGCGCCGCCAGCTTCGCGATGATTCGCGGCGGGCATATCGACCTGACCGTGCTCGGTGCGATGGAGGTCAGCGAAGGCGGCGACATTGCCAACTGGATGATCCCGGGCAAGATGGTGAAGGGCATGGGCGGCGCGATGGACCTCGTCGCGGGCGTGAAGAAGATCATCGTCGTGATGGAGCATGTCTCCAAACACGGAGAGCCCAAGTTCATCCCGCAATGCACCCTGCCGCTGACGGGGCGCAACGTGGTCGATATGGTCATCACGGACCTCGCCGTGTTCCAGCGGCCCGATCATGACAGCCCGTTCCGGCTGGTCGAGCTGGCGCCGGGGGTCAGCGCGGAAGAGGTGGCGGAGAAGACCACCGCCCGCTACCTTTCCTGACGGCCGAGGTCCGCGAAGAGGCCCGGCGAGGGAGGGCCATGCCTGCAGATCGACGCCAGGCGCCTTGGATGGCGCTGATCATCCTGACCGCCATCAGCACGGTGGGCTTTATCGACCGCATCGTGGTCAACGTTCTGGTCGAGCCGGTGAAGACGGAGTTTGGGCTGAGCGACACGCAAGTGTCGCTGATGGGTGCAGCCTTCACCGTGCTCAACATCGGCCTCGCACTAGCCGTCGCACGGTATGCGGAACGGACACGGCGACTGACGCTGATCTCGGTCGGTACCCTGCTCTGGTCGGCAGCAACGGCGGTCTGCGGGGCTGCGGCAAACTGGACCTCTCTCCTTCTCGCCCGAATGGGCGTCGGCGTGGGCGAGGCGATCGGGCTGCCAAGCCTGCAGTCGGTAATCGCTGACTACTTCCCGGCCGGGCGGAGGGGGCTGGCCATTTCCACGCTGATGCTGGCGCCGCCGATCGGCGCCTTCGTCGGCTATGTCGGTGGCGGGTGGGTTGCGCAGAGCTTCGACTGGCGCTTCACATTCTACATCGCGGCCATACCGGGCGTGGTGCTTGCTCTCCTTGCCTGGCTGCTGGTGGCGGAGCCCAGGCGCGGCCAGCACGATCCGGACGCCGGCGAGGAAGTGCCGCCGATCAGCGGGGTGCTGAAGCGCCTGTTCGGCCTGCCCAGTGCCCGCCACCTTGTGATCGGATCGGCCGTCGCAGCAATGCTGGGCTTCGGCATCAATTACTTCTTCACCTCGCTGATGAT
>Ga0182742_1001749_pt1 | contig 26412 bp, 19 predicted proteins | sample eDN5th37CBELigMG_FD_128880 | JGI IMG/M metagenome (GOLD analysis project Ga0182742, IMG submission 128880) | Enriched Miracle-Growth compost microbial communities from Emeryville, California, USA - eDNA 5th pass 37_C BE-Lig MG (version 2)... ...
CTGAAGGCGGCGATTGCGTTCAACACCTTCATGGTCGGCATCATCAAGGCCCCCTTCATGGCCGTCGTCATCGGAATCATCGCCACCCTGGAAGGCCTGGCGGTGGCGGGCTCCGCGGAGTCCCTCGGCCGGCACGTGACGTCCTCGGTCGTGAAGGCGATCTTCATGGTCATCGTGCTCGATGGCCTCTTCGCCATGTTCTTCGCGGCCATCAGGTACTGACACGATGCTCGACCGGCACAATCCCGCTTCCATTGAGAACCGCGAGGTCATCATCCGCGTGCGCGGCGTCGAGGTCGGCTTCGGCGAGAGGACGATCCTCAAGGACCTCGATCTCGACGTCTATCGCGGCGAGATCCTCGGTTTCGTCGGGGCCTCGGGGCAGGGCAAGTCGGTGCTGACCCGCGCCATCCTGGGACTCGTGCCGAAGCGCGCGGGCACCATCGAGGTGCTCGGCCAAAATCTCGACGAGCTTTCCCCGTCCGAGCGGCGCCTCATGGAGCGGCATTGGGGAGTGCTGTTCCAGCAGGGCGCTCTCTTCTCGGCCCTGACGGTCAAGCAGAACGTCCAGGTCCCGATGCGCGAGCACCTCGACCTGTCCGAGCGGCTTCTCGACGAGCTCGCCATGCTCAAGATCGAGATGGTGGGACTCAATCCCGATGCGGCGGACAAGCTTCCGTCCGAGCTGTCCGGCGGCATGATCAAGCGCGCGGCCCTTGCCCGCGCCCTCGCGCTCGATCCCGACATCGTCTTTCTCGACGAGCCGACCTCCGGCCTCGACCCCATCGGCGCGGGCGATTTCGACGAGCTTATTGCGACGTTACAGCGGACTTTAGGCCTGACCGTATTCATGGTAACCCACGATCTGGACAGTCTCTACACGGTGTGCGACCGGATCGCGGCGCTGGGCGAGGGCAAGATTCTGGCGGAAGGCCCCATCGAGGCGATGCTGGCATCGGATCACCCATGGCTCCGCTCCTATTTTCACGGAAAACGGGCCCGTGCGGCAATGGCCGGCGGCGCGTAAGGGTCAACGATGGAAACACGTGCGAATTACGCTTTGATCGGCATCTTCACCCTGGCGGTGATCGCGGCGGCGTTCGGCTTCGTCTATTGGTTCTCCGGCGGCAGCCGCGGGCAGGAGCGCCAGGCTGTCCGCATCGTGTTCTCGGGATCCGTGTCCGGCCTGTCCCAGGGCTCCAGCGTGTCCTTCAATGGCCTGCGTGTCGGTGAGGTGACCCAGATCAGCCTGCTGCCCGAGGATCCGCGCCGCGTCGTGGCGGTCGTCCAGGTGGACAACAGCACCCCGGTCCGGGCCGACACCCGCGCCCGCCTCGAATACCAGGGCCTGACCGGCGTGGCGAATATCGGCCTCTCGGGCGGCGAGCCCGGCGCTCCTCCGCTGGTCGCGGGGCCCGGACAGCCGATGCCGACGATCTTCGCCGACCGCTCCGACTTCCAGGATCTGATCGAGACCGCCCGCAACATCGCCCGCCGGGCCGACGACGTGCTGGAGCGGGTGGGCCGGGTCGTGGCCGACAATGAAGGTTCCATCAGCCGGACCGTCCAGAACGTGGAGCGCTTCTCCCAGGCTCTGGGCGAGAACGCCGAGGGGATCGACCGCTTCCTGGCCCAGATCGGCCAGGCGGCGGAGAAGATCGGCCCCCTGGCCGAGAAGCTCGACACGCTGGCCACCAACATCGATCAGGTGGTGCGCGCGGTCGAGCCGCAGCGCGTGGCGCACATCGTCGAGAACGTGGACAGCTTCACCCAGGCCCTGGGCGAGAACCGTCAGGTGGTGAGCGAGGCTCTGCGCGACGCCGCGAGCCTCGTGGACCGCCTCAACGAGACCGCCCCGAAGCTCGATTCCGCCGTGGCTGAGATTTCGAGCGTCGTGAAGGCCATCGACCCGGACAAGGTGGGCCGCACGGTCGACAACGTTCAGAACTTTACCGACACCCTGAACCGCCGCAGTCCGGATATCGACAAGGCCATCCAGGAGGCGCGCTCGATCACCGAGAAGCTCAACAAATCCGCCGACCGGATCGACAGCGTACTGGCGGGGGCCGAGAAGTTCCTCGGTTCGGCTTCGGGCGAGTCGGGCAAGGGCGCCTTCGACGAGATCAAGGCCGCCGCCATATCCGTGCGCGAGCTGGCGAACGACCTCAACGAGCGGACCAAGGGCATCTCGGGCGTCGTGAACGGGGTCGGGCGCTTCACGGATTCGGGCCTGAGGGAATACGAGGCCCTGGCGGTCGAAGGCCGCAAGACCCTCGGCGACATCAGCCGGGCCGTGCGGAGCATCGAGCGTAATCCACAGCAGTTTCTTTTCGGTGGCCGCCCCAATCTCCCTGAATACAATGGACGCCGCTAAGTAACCAGTATGCGTGGATCATCCGTGTCTCTTCCCCCGACCGATCTGTCCCGGCCGCTCCGGCGCCTGATGCCGGTGGCGCTCCTCGCGGCGCTGGCCGGCGCATGCTCGTCGGCTCCGGCTCCGACCTCGTATGACCTCTCCGCGCCGACCTCCCGGATCAGGGGCGCCGCCGGGGTCCAGGTGCTGGTGAACGAGCCGGCAGCCCTTCAGACGCTCTCCACCCAGCAGATCCTGGTCAAGGACGCCAGCGGCACGGTCTCCTTCCTGGGAGGGGGGCAATGGGCCGACAACCTGCCGCGCCTGATCCAGACGCGCCTGATCAATACCTTCGAGAACTCCTCCCAGCTGCGCGGGGTGTCGCGCCCCAGCAGCGGGGCGGTCGGAGATGTCCAGCTCATTTCGGAACTCCGCAGCTTCGAGATCGCCACGCCCTCCAACGAGGCCCTGGTGGAGATCTCCGTCAAGATCGTGAGCGACCGAGACGGGCGCATCATCAACGGCCGGATCTTCCGCGCCCGCGCGCCGGTCGCCGCCGTGGACGCTCCCAACGCCGCCCGCGCCCTCGACGAGGCGCTGTCGACGGTGATGCTCGATATCGTCCGCTGGGTCAGCGGCAGCCGGCTGCCGCAGCGTGAGCAGCCGGACGGCCTCAGCCAGGCGCCGGCCAGGGAGCAGGTTCCCACTTAAAGCGGTTGCCGGTTCCAAGCGGGAAAATGGGTCAGGGCTCCGACAATGTCGGGGCCTTTTTCTTGTTCCGCAGGACACCTTCGTCCAACCCTCCTCTCCATCGTCATGCCCCTCGTCATCCTCCGACCGCATCCTGAGAAGCAGCCGGGGGCTGCGTCTCGAAGGAGGGTCCAGGGCCCTCTGGAGACGCCCTCGTCCTTCGAGACGGTCACTGCGCGACCTCCTCAGAATGAGGGCTCCGGGGCTGCAATGGGATGAGGGCCGGGGGCAGCCACAAGGGAAGGGGTAAGTGCCCGCAATAAAAAACGCGGCCCCGAGGGACCGCGTCTTTCGTGTGTTCTGAGCGAAATCCGACTTACTCGAACCGTCCGCTCGCATGGGCCAGCATGGTGTAGACCTTGCCGGTCTCCGAGGTGAGATAGGTCTTCGTCAGCGTCGAGTCGCGGTCGTCGCGGGAGACTTCGGCGAGCAGGCGCTCGAACTCGTCCACATAGCGGTCCACGGTCTGCCGGAACTCCGTGTCGTTCCGGTACTTCCGCCGGATCTCGTCGAAGGTCTGCTGCCCTTGCGCCGTGTAGAGGCGGCGGCTGAACACGTTGGCTTCACCGCGACGGTAGCGGTCCCACAGCTCGACCGCTGCGTCGTGATCGATCATGCGGGCGATATCGACCGAGATCGAGTCCAGCGATTCGAGGCCGTTGGTGCGGCCGCGAGCCGGACCGCGCACGGGCTCGTCATCGCGGGAGGCGCGGGTCAGGAGGTCCGAGAGCCAGCCGTTGCGGGCGGATCCTGCTTCGCGGGCGGGAGCTGCCTCTTCACGGCGGGAAGCCGGACGCTCCGCAGGGGCCGGGCGGGCAGGGGCGGGAGCCGGCGCGGGAGCCGCGGCCGGGCGCGGCTCGGCTTGGCGGGCGACCGTCGGCGCAGGTGCCGGGGCGGGCGCGGCGGCCGGAGCCGGGGAGGCGATGCGCTGCTCGACGGCGGCGGCGACCGCCGCCATGGTGGCGGCCACCGGAGTCTCATTCACCGCGGCTCGGCGAGGCTGAGCGGCGGGAGCCGCGTCGACCATGCGGCTGGAGCGCGAAACCAGGGCGGAGAGCTCGTTGAGAGCCTTGATCTGGTCGGCGACCACGCGGCGCATGTTGGCGGTGGATTCCTGGGTTTCCTGCGGCAGCTCCACGACGCCGCGGCGCAGCTCGGCGCGGGTGTTCTCCAGCTCGCGCTGGATCTGACCGGTCATGCCACGCAGCTCGCCCATGGTGTCGCGGAACTTGGCGGTGGCGTTGCCGAGCGCTTCCGCCATCTCGGCGGCGGCCTTCTCGTAGGCGGTACGCAGGGCTGCAGTGGTACGCTCGCTCTCCACGCCGGTGGTGAGGCGGATGCGCTCGAACTGCTCGCCGATCGCCTGGGTGGTCGTCTCGGCCGTCTCCGTGAGGACGGAGCCGATCTGGCGCGCCTTGGTCTCGGCGTTCTGGAGGGATCCCTCCACGAGAGCAGTGAAGGCGCGGGTGACGGATTCGAGGTCCTGCGAGCGCTCCTCGATGCGTCCGAGAAGCTCGTCCAGGGCGCTCTGGCGGCTGGCCAGGGCGTCGGTCATGCGGCTCTCGACGCGCTCCAGGGCGGTGGCCGCCTGGGTGAGGGTGTTCATCTGCTCGTAGGTGCTCTCGGTGAGCGTGCGACCGCGCTCCTCGAGCGACTGGGCGAGTTCCATCGCCTGCTGGATCACCCCGGAGGACACGCCGCGCAGGGCGTCGACCTGATCGGATGCGCGGCTCGCCTGGGAGGCGATCTCCGTCACGAGGGACTCGATCTGCTGCACGCGGCCGCCGAGGCCGTCCTCGACCGCGCCGAGATTGCTGCTCGCGGAGGCCGCCACCTGCTGCAGGGTGCCGCTCGCCTCCTGGAGGCGGCCGAGCACTTCGTCCAGATCGCCGCGCAGGCGCTCGTTGGTGCCGAGCAGGGTCTCGACCGTGCGCTCCGTGCCGGTGTCGATGGCGGCCCGCACGGCTTCCGTCGATTGCATGTAGGAGGAGGTAAGCTCCATCGTGCGCTCCTGGAGCGACGACAGCAGATTCTGGCTGCGTTCCTCGAGGGCCCGCAGGGTGCTCTCGGTGACCGTCTCCACTTCGCGCCCGATCGTCTCGCCACGGCTGCTCAGGGATTCGATGAGCGAATTGCCCTGCGTGTCGAAGAGCGAACGGATCTCGCCGATCCGGCTGTTCAGGGACGACACGACGGCCAGGCCGCGCTCGTCGATGGCTTCCGCGACGCCGCCGAGGCGGTTCACCACGCGCTCCTCGAATTTCGAGACGCGCTCGTCGAGGGTCGAGGCGATCTCCTCCGCACGGCTGCCGAGGGTCTGGTTGATCTCGAATGCACGGGTGCCGAGGGTCGAAGCGATCTCGTCGGCACGGTCGCCCAGGATCTGGTCGATGGTGGAGATGCGGCTTTCCAGCGTCTGCGCGATCTCATCGGCGCGGGCGCCGAGAATCTCGTTGATGCTGTTGGCGCGGACATCCAGCGTCTCGCCGATCTGCTCGGCCCTGGAGGTGAGCGCATCGGCGATGGCGCTGGTCTTGGCGGTGATCGCCTGGCTGATCTCGTCGACGCGGTTCTGGAGGGCATGGGTGACGTCGCGACCGCCTTCGGCCATCACGCGGGCCATCTCGCCGGTGCGCACGACGAGCGCCTCGCTGAGCGCCGTGGAACGGGCGCTGAGAACGCTGTCCACGCGCTCGACGATGGTGTCGAAATTGGCGGTGATTTCCGACGTGCGGCGAGAGGCGAGCTCCTCGAGCGCCGAGAGCTGGGTCTCGATGGCGGTGGTTGCCTCGCGGGCGCGCTCGCCGAATGTCTCGGCCACGGTGCGGCCCTGAACGGTGATCAGGCGATCCATTTCCTCGAAGCGGCCGCTGATCGTTTCCGTCAGGTTGCCCACCTCGCGGGAGATGCGGTCGGCGAGTTCGCCGCCGCGGCCCATGACGCCCTCGAAGGCTTCGAGGCGCGAGCCGAGGGTTTCCTCCACCTCGCGGGTGCGTGTCGCGACGGTGCTCGTGAGGTCTTCCGCCGTGCGGTTGAGAACGTCGTTGACGCGCGCACCCTGCGTGGCGATGGCCAGGACGATGTCCTTGCCGATGCTGGCGAGACGGGTCTGAACCTCGTCCGCGTGCTGGGAGAGGGTAGCGGAAAATTCCTGTCCGCGGGATTCGTAGGCTGACTGGAATTCCTCGACCCTGGTGCCCAGGAGGCTGGAGATGCGCTCGCCGGCCTCGGCGAGATTGTTCTCGAGAGCCTGGCCCTGGACCGTGACGGATTCGCTGACGCGCAGGCTGGCGGTCTCGAGACGGGCGGCGAGATCCTCGACGCGGCTGCCGATGGATTCGTCGGCCATGCGCACGGCGCTCTCGAGGTGCTCGCGCACTTCGCTGCTCCGAAGGGTGATCTGGCTGCCGACCTCGGTGGCCGCGGTTGCCAGATGCTCGCGGAACTCGTTGCCGCGGGCGATGATGTCGTTGACCACGTCCGCGCCGGTGGTGGCCAGCTGCTCGCGCAGGGCGGTGCCGCGGGTCATGAGCTCTTCGCCCACGGAAAGGCCCGCCGCCGCGATCTGGTCGCGCATGTCGGTGGTGCGGGCGGAGATGTCGTCGGCGATCACGCCGCCGGTGGCCGCCAGCTTCTCGGTGATCTCGCTTCCGCGCTGGACGAAGCTCTCTTCCAGGCTCTTGGCGGTCTGCTCGAAAGCCTCGCGCACGTCGTTGCCCTGCTGGGCGAGGGCATCGACCACGTCGCGGCCTGTCTCGGCCAGGGTGCGGGTCACCTGGCTCGCGCCTTCCTGCAGGTGGCGGGTGAGAACGTCGCCGGTGCGCTCGAAAGCCCCGGTGATGTCCTGGGCCTTGCTTTCGAGAGCGCTGGTGATGGTGGTGCCGACCTCGGCGATGCCGGTCTTGATCTCATCGCTGGCGCCCGAGAGGCGCTCTACGAGTTCGACGCCGCGGTTCGCCATCTCCTCGACGACGCGCTCGCCGGCACGGCCGAGGGCCTGGGTGATCTGATCGCCCTGTTGCTCCAGGGAGCTGGTGACCTTGTCGCCTGCGCCGCCGACGGCGGAGACGACGCGTTCGCCGGCCGTATCGAGATCGTGAATCAGGTTCTGGTGCGCGCCCGTGATGGCGCCGCGCACGCGCTCCGCATTGGACACGATGGCCTCACGCTGGGCGACGAGTTCGTCGATGAGGGAGCGGATGCGGATCTCGTTGTCGGAATAGGCGCGCTCGAGCGTGGAGATCTCGCTGCGCACCAGGGTCTCGAGCTCGCCCGCGCGGGCGAGCGCGCGCTCCACGCCGTCGCCCACGGCGGCCACTTCGCGGCGCACGGCCTGGGACACGGAGAGAACGGCGTCGGTGGAGAAGTTCTCGGGCTGAGCGAGACGCACGGCGACCTCGCCGACGGCGCGAGCCACCAGCTTCATTTCCTGCGAGCGGATCGTGAGCATCGCGGCGATGAAGAACAGAAAGAGCGGGGCGACGAGGGCGATGAGGCCCAGCGTCATCTGGGAGGTGGAGAAGGTGGCGAGCAGCTGCTCGGGCGTCACGATGCCCTGCGCATAGAGGAAGTAGCCGATGCCGCCGATCCAGAGGAGAGAGGCGAGCGTCGCAAAAACATAGGCGCGGCGCGAGGGGCGAACCTGAAGGGCCTGCAGCATCACGCCGACATTCTGGCGGTCATCGTTGGCGACGGCGGCGCGGTCGGGCGCGACAAAGCCGGAGCGGGGCGAATCGTCCAGCCTGAGGTCGCGCTCGTCGGAACGGCCGTTGTCGTGGTCTTCCAGAGCGTCGGGATTCAAGGAGAAGGGACCCTTCGTGAAGTCGTGGGCGTCGATGTCCGGGAGCCGCGGCTCTTCGGAAGAAGCCTTGTCCGGGTGGTTGGGCGAGGAAATCTCGAACGTCTCCTCGAGGCTGAGCGCCTGCTCTACAGCCGAAAGGGCCGCCTCCGCCGGGTCTTTCATCTTCTTCTTTTCTGTCGCCATGATCCGCCCTCGTGACGCAACTGATGTTGGTTGATGCCGACGCCTTTCCTTGCCTTTGGGGAGACGCGCGACCTCAACCGGTACGGAAAAGCTGCTGACAGATTTTCCGTAAGGTAATCTACTATTTACCAAGCGAGTTTAGCGGCCGGCCATGCTCAAGGAAACCCGATGTCCCCCGTCACTTGCGAACGTCGTTAACGGCTCAGTAACCTGCACTGCCGGAGGAAATGCGGCGAAAAGACGGCATGCCCCATGCCCATCCCTCGTCATCCGGCGCGCCCTGTCTTAAATATGCGCCGTCACAGAAAGGTCCGCAATGATCAAGATTACTTTCATCGATGCCGAGGGCACGGCCCGGACAGTCGAAGCCGAGGAGGGTGCGACCGTCATGGAGACCGCCGTGCGCAACGGCGTTCCCGGCATCGAGGCGGAATGCGGCGGCGCCTGCTCGTGTGCGACCTGCCATGTCTATGTCGATGAGGAATGGGAGGCCGTGACCGGCCAGCCGCAGCCCATGGAGGAGGACATGCTGGACTTCGCGTTCGACGTCCGTCCCAATTCGCGCCTGTCCTGCCAGATCCGGGTTCGTCCCGAGATGGACGGGCTCGTCGTTCACACCCCCATCCGTCAAGGATGATCCGGAGAAAGCGCGATGTTCAAGACGATCCTGGTACCCGTCGATCTCGGTGAGATCGGAGCGGCGCAGCCCGCCCTCGAAAAGGCGGTGGAACTCGCGAATGTCGGGGAGGGCAGCGTCCGCCTGATCTTCGTGCGCGCCATCGTGCCCGTCACCTACATGGAGTTCATGCCTCCGGCCTTCGACCAGGAGCAGCAGGACGAGGCCGAGAAGAAGCTCGCCAAGCTCGCGGCCAGCGTGAAGCTGCCGGCCGAGCGCGTCTCCGCCGTCGTCCGCCTCGGTTCCGTGTATGGAGAGGTGCTGGACGAGGCCGAGAAGACGGGGGCGGATCTCATCGTCGTCGGCTCGCATCGCCCGAGCATGGCGACCTATCTTCTGGGCTCCAACGCCGCGACCATCGTGCGCCACGCCAAGTGCTCGGTGCTGGTGGTGCGGGCCTGACACGCCCCACGGCCGTCGCCCGGTCCATCCCCGCAGTCCCCATCCCGCTTCCGCACCCTAGAGCATCGTGCGGACCCAGCGGGCCGCGCGAGCGAAAAGTGGATCCGGTTTTCCGCGCCGAACGATGCTCTTATCCAAAGAGAAAGCATCGGATGAATCCCAAAAGTGCAAGTCCACTTTTCACGTCCGATGCTTTAGCCCTCATCCTGAGGGGCGAAGCGTCTCGAAGGAGAGGGCGTCTCCAGCGGGCACTGGATCCTCCTTCGAGACGCAGCTTCGCTGCTCCTCAGGATGAGGGGGAAGGATGATGACGGTGAAGGCGCTCGTTCGTCATGGCCGCGCTTGTCGCGGCCATCCACGTCTTGGGAACCGCCGCGCCACCAAGACGTGGATCCCCGGCACAAGGCCGGGGATGACGGTGGTGCGGAGGGTGACGATGGGGAATGGCGTCGGCGCCGTTCAGCCGGCCTTCGGCATCAGCTCGTCCGGCAATGCGCCGGAGCTGAAGGAGCGCGGCTTGTTGAGCCTGACCATGGGCTCGATCTGCCAGACGCCCACGACCGCGAGCAGGGCGCCGATCAGGGCGACGCCGGTCGAGCCCATGCGCAGAGCCTGCCAGGTCAGGTACGCCATCAGGAAGAGCGACAGCACGGCCACCATGGTCATCGGGAACCAGAGCCACCAGGGTTTTCCCGCGACGAAGCGCGCCTGCGGGTTGGCCTTCACGATGGCTTCGCACAGGCTTTGGGCGAAGGCCCGGTATTCCGCCGTCATCTCCTGCGCCTCCACGAGGCTCCGCCAGTTCAGGGAGCTGAAGGTGAAGGCCTTGCCGTCCCTCATGGTGACCTTCGTGCGGAACGACCTCTGACCGATCCGCCCCGGCTCGTAGGTCATGCGCACGGTCTCGACCGCGCCGAGGCGCACGTCGTGGACCTTGCGGCCGGAATCCACGACCAGCCGGTCGCCCTTGATGGCAAAGCTGATCGGCCCGCCCACCGGGCGGGGGCTATGGGTATAGGTCTGGGTCATGGGCTTTAGCGTACCAGCTCGCGCATGGCGTGGTCTATGCCCTCCAGGGTGAGCGGGTGCATGCGCTCGGAAAAGAGCTGGCGCAGGAGGGCGATGGACTGGGTGTAGGCCCAGCGGCTCTCGGGAACCGGGTTGAGCCAGACGGCTCTCGGGAAATGGTCGAGGATGCGCCGGATCCAGACCTGGCCCGATTCCTCGTTCCAATGCTCCACCGAGCCGCCGGGATGGGTGATCTCGTAGGGGCTCATGGAGGCGTCGCCCACGAAGACCACCCGGTAGTCGGACGGATAGGTGCGGATCACGTCGAGGGTCGGGATCCTCTCGTCGAAGCGGCGGCGGTTCTCCTTCCACAGGTGCTCGTAGACGCAGTTGTGGAAGTAGAAATGCTCGAAATGCTTGAACTCGAGCCGCGCGGCCGAAAAAAGCTCCTCGGCCGCCTGGATGTGCCAGTCCATGGAGCCGCCCACATCGAGGAAGAGCAGCACCTTGACGGCGTTGCGGCGCTCGGGGCGCAGGCGCACGTCGAGATAGCCCTTGTGGGCCGTCTCGTGGATGGTCTCGTCGAGGTCGAGCTCCTCGGCCGAACCGGTGCGGGCGAAGCGGCGCAGGCGGCGCAGCGCGATCCGCATGTTGCGCACGCCGAGCTCGACGCTGTCGTCGAAATCCTTGAACTCGCGCCTGTCCCACACCTTCACGGCGCGGAAGTTGCGGTTCCGGTCCTGGCCGATCCGGATGCCTTCCGGGTTGTAGCCATAGGCGCCGTAGGGTGATGTGCCGGCGGTGCCGATCCACTTGTTGCCGCCCTGGTGGCGCCCCTTCTGCTCCTCGAGGCGTTTCTTCAGATTCTCCCAGAGCTTGTCCCAGCCCATGGCTTCGAGCTGCCGCTTCTCCTCGTCGGTCAGGTAGCGCTCGGCGAGCTTGCGCAGCCATTCCTCGGGAAGTTCCGCCTGGCCGAGGGCCTGGCTCATCTGCTCCAAGCCCTTGAACACATGGGCGAAGACCTGATCGAACCTGTCGAAATGGCGCTCGTCCTTCACCAGGCAGGCGCGGGAGAGATAGTAGAACTCCTCCACGCTCTTGTCGGCGAGATCCCGGTCGAGCGCCTCCAGCAGGGAGAGATACTCCCTGAGCGAGACCGGCACCTTAGCCGCGCGCAGCTCTGTGAAGAAGGTCAGGAACATCGCGCCAGTGTCAGGCAAGACGCCGCAAGGTCAAGCGCCAAAGCCGCGGCTCACTCCCGCGGCTCACTCCCGCGGCTCACTTGCCCACGGTGCGCCGCGCCCGGAATTCGATCCGCTCCGGCTTCTTGGTGTTCTTCTTCAGGATCGCCCGGAACTCGTCGCGCCGCTCGTGGATGGAGGCGATCACGAGCCCCATGGGCACGCCGATGTCCGAGAGCACCGCCTCGCTGAGCTGAAGGGAGGCCTCGATGGTTTCCGGTACGGCATCGTCGACGCCGAGCTCGTAGAGCTGGGCCGCGTGCTTGGCGTCGCGGGCACGGGACACGATGGTGATGTCGGGGCGTTCCTGCCGGGCCGCCGTCACCACCGCCTCGATGGCCTTGGGCGTGTCGAGGGTGATGACCAGGGCTCGGGCCTGCTCGATGCCGCAGGCGTGGAGGAAGCCCGGGTGGGATCCGTCCCCGAAGAAGACCGGCTTTCCGGCCCTGCGCTCCTCGGCCACGCGCACCGGGTCCACGTCGATGGCCAGATAGGGAACCCGGTGGCGCTGGAGCATGTCGCCCACGAGCTGCCCGACACGGCCGTATCCGGCAATGAGGACGCGCCCGGCCTCCTCGGGCGGCGGGGGCTCGATGACCTCTGCGTGAACCGGCCGCGTCAGTTCCAGCCGGCGGCTCAGGCGGCGGCCGAGCTTGGCCAGGAAGGGAATCGCCACCATGGTGAGGGTGGTGACGAGGAGCAGATTGTGCCCGACCTCCATGGGGATGAGTCCGCCCGCCATGGAGGCCCCGAAGATCACGAGGGCGAATTCGCCGCCCGGGCCGAGGAGCAGGCTGGTCTCCGCCGCGTCCGGCGCGCTCAGGCCGAAAGGCCGGCCGAGCCAGAAGATGATCACGCTCTTGACCGCGATGAGGAAGGTCGCAATGGCCAGGATCGTCATGGGCGCTTCGAGGAAGCGGAAGAGGTCGAGGCTCATGCCGACCGACACGAAGAACACCCCGAGCAGCAGCCCTTTGAATGGCTGGATCGTGGTGTCGACGGCGCGCCGGTACTCCGTTTCGGACAGGAGAATGCCCGCGATGAAGGCCCCGAGCGCCATGGACAAGCCGCTCGCGGCGGCGATCAGGCTGGTGAGGAGCACCACGAGCAGGCAGGCCGCCATGAACAATTCGGGGCTCTTGGTGGCGGAGACCATCTGGAAGAAGGGCCGGAGCACCAGGCGCCCGAGGCCCACGATGAGCGCGAGCGCCAGGACGGCCTGGAAGAGCGCGGTCGCGAAGGACAGCATGGTGGCGTCAGGCTGGCGCGTATCGAGGGCCGCGATCGTGAACAGGATCGGCGCCACGGCGAGATCCTGGAAGAGCAGGGCGGAAAAGCTCGCGCGCCCGGCCGCCGAACTGAGGCGCTTCTGCTCGGCCAGGACCGGCAGCACGATGGCCGTCGAGGAGAGGGCGAGCGCGATGCCGATGATCGCCGCCCCCGCGATGGTGTCCACCACCTTGAAGGCGAAGAGGCTCAAGGCCAGGGCGCAGAGCACGACCTGAAGCGTGCCGAACCCGAACACCATGCGGCGCAGGATGCGAAGACGCTGCCAGGACAGCTCGATTCCGATAGTGAAGAGCAGGAACACCACGCCGAATTCGGCCAGCCGCGACGTGCCTTCGGGATTCGTGAAGGTCAGCCAGTCCATCCAGGGATAGGAGGGGATGAGGCGCCCGAGGCCGTAGGGCCCCAGCAGGGCGCCGGCGGCCAGGAAGCCGAGAACCGGGCTGACCTTCAGGCGATGGAAGAGCGGAACGACAACCCCTGCCGTGGCCAAAAAAAGGATGGGCTCCTGGTAGGCATGCAGGTCGATCGCAGTGGTCATGTGGTCCTTCCGTTCGCGCGCATTGTGTTTCTATGCGCAATGGGAGCGCAAGGGCAAACTGCAATTGCGCGACGACATGGCCGGATCGGTTCGGGATTATTTTCTTATGGCGCCGGGGCTCCAGGACGTAGGTCCCCGGGCGAGCCCGGGGATCACGTCGAGGGGCCGGGAAGGACGACGGAGGGCGTGACGGCCCCCTGTCGTCGCGCGTCAGCCGAGCGTCGCCAGAGCCTGCGACAGATCCGCCACCAGATCGTCCGGATGCTCGATGCCGATGGAGACGCGGATCGTGGCGTCGCTGACGCCCAGCCTGTCGCGGGTCTCCTTCGGGACGCCGGAATGGGTCGTGGAGGCCGGGTGCGAAATGAGGGATTCCGTGCCGCCCAGGCTCACCGCCAGCTTGAACACCTGGAGCGCGTTGAGCACCCGGAAGGCCTCCGCCTCGCCGCCCTTCACGTCGAAGGAGAAGGTGGAGCCGGGGGCATCGCTCTGCGCCTCGTAGACCTGGCGGGCCCGGGAGCCCTCCGGCAGATAGGCGAGATGGTGAACCTTCGCGACGCCCGGATGCTCGTGCAGGAATTTCGCCACGATCTCCGCGTTGCGGTTTGCGGCCGACATGCGCAGCGCCAGGGTCTCGAGGGAGCGGCCGATCATCCAGCACGAATGCGGGTCGAGCTGCGTGCCGATGGCCGAGCGCAGCAGGCGCACGGCCTTGATGTGCTCCTTGGAGCCCAGGGCCGCGCCGGCGACCAGGTCCGAATGGCCGCCCACGTATTTGGTGAGGGAGTAGACCGAGATGTCCGCCCCATGCCCGAGCGGCTTCTGGAAGAGGGGGCCGAGCAGGGTGTTGTCGCACACCACGATCGGGCGCTGGCCCTGGGACTGGCCGATCTCGTCCGCGATGGTCCGGAGGAGGGCGATGTCCACCAGGGTGTTGAGCGGGTTGGAGGGGGTCTCGATCATGATGATCGAGACGCGGCCCTTGGCCTTCGCCTCGTCCGCCGCCGCGCGGATGCCCGCCTCGTCGACCCCGTCGCCGAAGCCCACGGCCGAGATCCCGAAATTGGCGAGCGTCTTGGCGATCAGGGTCTCGGTGCCGCCATAGAGCGGCTGCGAGTGGAGGACCACGTCCCCCGGGCGCGCGAAGGCCAGGATCGTGGTGGCGATGGCCGACATGCCGGAGGAGAAGAGGAGGCCCGCTTCCGCCTCCTCGAAGATGGCGAGCCGGTCCTCGACGATCTCCGCGTTCGGGTGGTTGAAGCGCGAATAGACGAGGCCGGCGGCTTCTCCCTTGGGCGGCTCCCTGCGGCCGGCCACGTAATCGAAGAATTCCTTGCCGTGCTCGGCGCTGTTGAACACGAAGGTGGAGGTCAGGAAGACCGGCGGCTTGACCGCGCCTTCCGACAGGGTCGGGTCGTAGCCGTAGCCCAGCATGAGGGTCTCGGGCTTCAGCTTATGATTGCCGATGCGATCCTTGTGATAGCGGTTATTAGCCATAGATGCTCGTCCTCCCTTGTTTGTTATGGGCTTACCTGATGAGAGCGGTTGCCGAAAGCCGATGTCACGACTTAGGCTCCGCGGAATCGAAAGGAACGGTGGGAATGGTGCGTTTTACCGGAACGGAAAGCTATGTGGCGACCGAGGACCTGACGGTGGCCGTCAATGCGGCGATCACCCTGGAGCGCCCGCTTCTCGTGAAGGGCGAGCCGGGCACCGGCAAGTCGGTGCTGGCGGAGGAGATCGCCCGTTCCCTGGGTGCGCCGCTGCTGACCTGGCACATCAAGTCCACCACCAAGGCCCAGCAGGGGCTCTATGAGTACGATGCGGTCTCGCGCCTGCGCGACAGCCAGCTCGGCGATCCGCGCGTGTCGGACATCCGCCACTACATCAGGCGCGGCAAGCTGTGGGAGGCCTTCGGGTCCGAGACCCGCCCGGTCCTGCTGATCGACGAGATCGACAAGGCGGATATCGAGTTCCCGAACGACCTCCTGCTCGAGCTCGACCGCATGGAGTTCTTCGTCTACGAAACCGGCGAGACGGTGCAGGCCCGGCAGCGGCCCATCGTCGTGATCACGTCCAACAACGAGAAGGAGCTGCCGGACGCGTTCCTGCGCCGCTGCTTCTTCCATTACATCAGGTTCCCGGACGCCGAGACCATGTCCCGCATCGTCGAGGTGCATTATCCCGGCATCAAGCACCGGCTCGTGGAAGAGGCCCTCAAGATCTTCTTCGAGGTCCGCGAGGCCCCTGGCCTTCGCAAGAAGCCCTCGACCTCGGAGCTGCTCGATTGGCTCAAGCTGCTTCTCTCCGAGGATATCGGCCCAGAGCAGCTGCGCGAACGCGACACCCGAAAGCTGATCCCGCCGCTCCATGGAGCATTGCTGAAGAACGAGCAGGATGTGAGCCTGTTCGAGAAGCTGGCCTTCATCGCGAGGCGGGAAGGACGCTGATGCTTCGCCTGCTTCTCCTGCGTCACGCCAAGGCCGCCTGGCCGCCGGGCGTTCTCGACCTGGACAGGCCGCTCGCCGTGCGCGGGCGGGAGGCTGCCGTCGCGATGGGCAACTACATCAAGCGCGAATGCTTCGCGCCGGATCTCGTCCTCGTGTCGCCCGCGCGACGGACGCAGGAAACCTGGGAGCTCGTGCAGCCTCTCATCGGCGACGTGCCGAGCCGCCACGACGGGCGCATCTACGAGGCTCCCGTGGCGCGGCTTCTCACCGTCCTGCAGGAGCTGGAGCCGGAAGCGCGCACGGTTTTGATGATCGGCCACAACCCCGGCTTCGAGGATCTGGCGAGCTTCCTGATCGGGGAAGGCGACATGGACGGCATCCTGCGGCTCGGCCGCAAATATCCGACGGCGGGGCTCGCCGTCATCGATTTCCCGCACGAGGACTGGGCGCGGGCGGCGCGCAAGTCCGGGCGGCTGGAGCGCTTCGCGACGCCCCAATCCATCGGGGCCGGGGAGGACGATTAGCGCGTCAGGCGTCGGGCTCCTCGAAGTCGATGAACAGCAGTTCCTCGTCATGGAAGACATCGCCGACGCGCAGCGCCTTCCGTTCGATCCCGTAGGGCTTGAACCCGAGGGCGTGGTAGGTGCGCCGGGCGCTCTCGTTGGCGATGCCGACCGCCGCTTCGAGCATGATCACGTGCCGCGAGGCGTGGGCGATCACCTCCTGGACCAGGCGTTTTCCCAATCCTCGGCCGCGCTGTTCCGGCCGGACATAGACGCCCCACATCAGGCCCTTGTGGGCCGCCTTGGCCCGCTCATACACGGCAAAGCCGGCCATACCCACGAGGCGGCCTTCCGCCAGGGCTCCGAAGATCGCGTCGGGGCCGGAGGCCGGAATGCGCGCCCGGAACGTTTCGAGGGAGAGCGGGGCTTCCTCCTCGTAGCTGGAGCCGAAGGCCTCCGGGCTGGCGGCCAGGGCTTCAAGCCTCAGCTCCCGATAGGCGAGGGCGTCTGACGGCTCCAGGGTTCGGATCAGGATACTGGCGGGCATCACAGGGCGGATGGAGGTGGAGAGAGGCTATTCGTGAAACGGATGGCGGCGACGGTCAAGATCGGGAGGCCGTCGAGCCCGGCCATGAACATTCCCGTTCCGCTGCCGTTTCTTCCGAAGACACCTTCAAAAAGCCTTCAGGCCTTCGCAAAAAGCCTTCGGGCATTCGCGGGATGACATCTCACCATGCTGCTTCAGACGCTCCTCGCGCTCGGCCTCGCCGGACGCGCCCTGCTTCCCGATATGGCGGATCTCTCGATCCCGGAGCGGGCCCTCCAGGTTCGTTACGAGGCGCGAACCCGCGAGGTGACCAACTGGCGGTCCGAGGCGACCGGTGCGCTCGAGCCCAGGATGGTGGTCACCCTGGCGGCCCTGTTCAAGGCCGAGCGTCCCTTCGTCACCCGCTGCGTGAAGCTGAACAATTACTGGTGCATCAAGAGCGCCCGCTGGGAGGGGGAGATCGCCACCGACAGCGAAGGGCATGTGGGCTTCGTTTCCGCCCTCCACGGAGCCGAAGCCGCAGCCCTGCTGCTGAAGCGCTATTATCTCGATTTCAACCGCAAATCCGCGCTCGACATCGTGCGCCGCTGGGCTCCCCCCGAATGCGGCATCGCCACCGGCATCGGCGGCATGGCCGTGTTGGCCGTCAGAGGGATCGGCGGCACGGTCCGGGCCCAGTATCTCGCCTCCCGCCGCAAGGGCGGAGCGGTGCGCTATACGGCGAAGGGCCGCCCCGGCGGCAAGCCTGGCCGGGTCTCCATGGTCATTCCGATGACGCCCAAGACGCCGCAATACCGGGTGCCGAGCATCGCGGTCGGAATGGGCGAGAAGCCCAAGGCCCCGGATCCGCGGCCCCTCGTCGTCGAGAGGCCGAAGGCCAAGCGGCAGCCCGTCAAGGCGGCCTCGGGTCCTTCCAAGACGCAGCCATCCAAGACGCAGGTCGCCTCCGTCTGCGCTCCCGAGGATCAGCGCCTGCGCAACTACGCGAGCCGGATGGTGGAGGGGCTGGGCCTCGGCCCGACCGACGACCTCAAGCTCTTCGCGGCGGACGGCAAGCCCCTGCCGAACCTCGCCCGGGTGATGCTGGCGATGTCGGCCGTCGAGCTGGGGGCTCTGCGGGCGACCCCCGATCTCGTGCAGGTCGCGATCCGCCGCCTTGACGAGCGAAGAACCGCCCTGACGGAAAAGGCCCGGCCGGAATAGGCCTGAATTCGGTTTTGCGCCGTGCCGGCAGCCCGGGCGCTCTCGGCTTGGCAATTCAGGCGCTGCACCCCATGTGATAGGCGAAGTCCACCAACGCTCAGGTTTCTGGTGCCCATTCTCACCGATCTCGCCTCCCGTGCCGGATCAGCCGCCCAATCCCTCTGGGAAGCGTCAGGCCAGCTGATCCAGCCTTCCCTCCGGCTCGGCGTCACGGGCCTCGCCCGCTCCGGCAAGACCGTGTTCACCACGGCCCTGGTGCATCACCTGACGCGGGGTACCAATCTTCCGGCCTTCCGGGCCTCCGCCGAGGGGCGGATCCGCCGTGCCCATCTCAGCCCTCAGCCCGACGATGCGGTGCCGCGCTTCCCGTTCGAGGAGCACATGACGGCCCTTGCGGAGGATCGCCGTTGGCCGCAATCCACCAACCGCATCAGCGAGTTGCGGGTGGATATTGAATATGAACGCAAGGCGGCCTGGCGCTCGGGTCCGGCATCCCTCGCCCTCGATATCGTCGATTATCCCGGTGAATGGCTGCTCGATCTGGCGCTCCTCGATACGGGCTATGCCGAATGGTCCCGCCAGACCATCCAGGCCAGCCGCAAGGCCGACCGCGCGGCGGTCGCCGGCCGCTGGCACGAAATTCTGAAGTTCCTCGATCCAGCCGGCGCCGCCGACGAGGTGCTGGCCTCGAAGGCGAGCGAGGTCTTCAAGGAGTACCTGCTGGCTCTCCGGTCGGGGGCCGAGGCCGTGGCGACGACGCCCCCGGGGCGCTTCCTCATGCCGGGCGACCTCGCGGGCTCGCCTGCGCTCACCTTCGCACCCCTCGACCTTCCCCATGGCCAGGCCATCGCGCCGGGGAGCTTCGCGGCCCTCATGGAGCGTCGGTTCGAGGCCTACAAGACGCATGTGGTACGGCCCTTCTTCCGCGATCACTTCCAGCGCATCGACCGGCAGATCGTGCTGGTGGACGTGCTGGCCGCCATCGACGCGGGGCCCGCGGCCCTGGCCGAGCTGGAGGAGGCGCTTGATCAGGTGCTCATGGCCTTCCGCATCGGGCGCAACACCCTGCTGTCCCGCCTGTTCTCGCCGCGCGCGGACCGGGTGCTGTTCGCCGCCACCAAGGCCGACCACATCCACCATACCGACCATGACCGGCTCGATGCGGTCCTGCGCCTTCTCGTGAACCGCGCCTCGCGCCGCACGGAGGCGGCCGGCGCGCGGGTCGGCACGGTGGCGCTGGCCTCCGTGCGGGCGACGCGCGAGACGACCATCCGCGAAGGCCGGGAGACCCTCCGGGCCGTGGCCGGCGTGCCGGAGGCCGGGGAGCGCGTGGGCCAGGAGATCTTCGACGGTGAAACGGAGGCGGCGATCTTTCCAGGGGAGCTGCCCGACACCGCGGAGGCCATCTTCCAGGGAGCGATCGAGCCCGGCTCCCTGCGCTTTCCACGCTTCAGGCCGCCCCGGCTGCCCGTCGACGCGGCGGGCCGGATGGCGAAGCTGCCCCATATCCGCCTCGACCGTGCCCTTGAATTCCTGCTGGGGGATCGCTTCGCATGAGCCGCCAACCTCGCGCCTTCCGCCTCGACGATCCCAACGTGACCGGCGGCTCGATCCAGGTCACGGAGGAGCCCTTCGACGCCATCGAGGCGGCGGACGGCGTCGTCGTGCCCATGGGCGAGCGGCGGCGCGCGCCCTGGATGGGCATTCTGCTCTCGGCGCTGTCGGGCCTTCTGGTCCTCGGCCTCGGGCTCGCCCTCGAGAACCTGATCGTCGAACTCTATGCCGTCGCGCCCTGGCTCGGCTGGGTCGCCCTGGCTCTCTCGGCGGTCGCCGCCTTCGCGTTCCTGGCCATCATCGGACGCGAGGCTCTGGGGATCTGGCGGGAGCAGAAAATCGAGACGCTGCGCGAAGCCGCCATCGACGCCCTGGCCGTGAAGGACCACAAGGCCGCCAAGGGCATCGTGGCGGACCTTCTCGGCCTCTATGGGGCCCGAGGCAGCGCCGCCCAGGGAAGCGCCCGGCTGCGGGAGCTGACCGACGAGATCATCGATGCGGACGACCGGCTCGCCATCGCCGAGCGCGAGCTGCTCGCTCCCCTAGACGTCCAGGCCAAGCGGGCGATCGCGGCCGCGTCCAAGCAGGTGTCCCTGGTCACGGCCGTGAGCCCGCGCGCCATCGTGGACGTGGCCTTCGTGATCTTCGCGGCCGTGCGGCTTCTGCGGACCCTGGCGCGGATCTATGGGGGCAGGCCCGGCCTGTTCGGCTTCCTGCGGCTGGCCAAGGCGGCGTTGAACCACCTGGCCGTCACGGGCGGCATGGCTGTGGGGGACAGCCTGATGCAGCAGGTGCTCGGGCTCGGGCTGGCTGCCCGGATCTCGGCAAAGCTGGGGGAAGGCGTGCTGAACGGGCTCATGACCGCCCGATTCGGCCTTGCGGCGCTCTCCGTGTGCCGGCCGCTGCCCTTCATCCGGGAGGAACCGCCGAAAATCGGCGATGTCGCAGGGGAACTGATCAGCCGCGCCGAGGCCGCTACCTCTTAAGAAGTAGCCACGGGGGTGCGGCATATCGTCGGGCTCCGGCTTCCCCTTGTAATTCAACGAGTTCGCTGAGGGCAGCTCGGGCCGTTAGACAAATCGGTGACACGGAAGAGCGTTGTGGTGGAACTCGCTTCCCTATATAGGGGCGCCACAGTTCATCGGGGAACAACGGCCGAACATGACAGACATCGTTATTGATGAGGGATATCGACCGACAGAAGACGAGCCCTTCATGAATGAACGGCAGAGGGAGTATTTCCGGCGCAAGCTGATCCGCTGGAAGAACGACATCCTCAAGGAAGCTCAGGAAACCCTCGCAACCTTGCAGAGCGAGAACGAGAACCATCCTGACTTGGCGGACCGCGCCTCTTCTGAAACGGATCGTGCCATCGAGCTTCGCGCTCGAGACCGTCAACGCAAGCTGATCGCCAAGATCGATGCGGCGCTCGCCCGGATCGACGATGGCTCCTACGGCTATTGCGAGGAAACGGGCGATCCGATCTCCCTCAAGCGCCTCGAGGCTCGCCCCATCGCGACTCTCTCGCTTGAGGCCCAGGAGCGGCACGAGCGCAACGAGAGGGTCTACCGGGACGACTGATCCCTGCCGTCTTGCAGAAAACAAAAAGGGCTCCGGTGACGGAGCCCTTTTTTCGTGGCGCGGCCCGCTGGGTCCGCACGATGCTCTAGCCCTTCTTGGTGGGATCGAGCGGGCGGCCGAGCAGCCGGGCGAACTCCGCCTCGATATCCTCGACCGAGAAGGGATCGGGCTCTTTCTGTGCGGAGGATTGAGAGGAGGAAGCCGTGGCGGGCTCCGGCTGGCGCGCCGGCGTCGGGGACGGCGCGGGCTCGGCGGCCGGGCGCGGCGGCTCGGGCTGCGGGGGCTCGGGCTGCGGGGCGGCCGCGGGCTCCTCGGCGAGATCCTCCTTGCCGAAATCGGTGCGGGCATCCTCCTCCCGGGCGGTCTCGAGAAGGTCATCCTCGTCCGTGGCGGGCTCTTCCTGCGGCTCGTAGGCCGGAGCCGGAGGGGGCGTCATCGCCGCCGCAGGACGTTTCAGGGCCTCTTCGAGCTGCCGGGCCATGTTGGACAGAACGCCCGCGTCGGGGCCTGACTTGACCGCGGCCGCGGCTGGCTTCTCGGCCGGAGCGGCAGGGAACGGGCGAACGGGCTCGGCCTGCGGAGGAGGCGTGGGCGGAGTCTGTGCCGTCGTCGGGGTCGCCCGCGACTGGAACGGGAATGGCGTGACGGCCGGACGCGGCTCGGGCCGTTCCACCGAGGGGGCCGTTGGAGCGCCCGGGGCAGGGGCGGTCCGGGCCTCGGCGCGCAGGCTCGCCGCGGCAGGGGGCACCGACGTTGAGACGCTGTCCGGCTTCAGGACGGGTTCGGGGCGAGCCGGAACGGGCGCGCTGATGGAGCCGACGGCCGAGAGCTCCTGTTCGGCGTCCGATTCCTCGGAGGGACGGCGAACGAAGGCGTCGAGCTGCGCCGCGAGTTGGGTCTCGATGGAGGGACGCCCACTGGTTTCGAGCTGGGCGGGGCGGGGAGCCTGGTCGAAGGAGGGCTCGATGCGCTCCGGCCCCGGTTCGTTGGCCGCGGCAGGAATGCGTGCGCCGGCGACACGCACGATGTTGGTCTCGATGACGACATCGTTGGGGCCGCCGATCAGGAGGAGGTGCTCGACATTGTCGCGGCGCAGCAGGAGCAGCTGCCGCTGCCGGTCGAGATCGTAAACGTCGACGATGCCAAGACGCGGTTGGCGGCTGCGGGACCGGTCGTTGCCCGGCATCATGAGGCGAGCGCCGGTCAGCTTGCGCAGCACCAGGCCGAACAAGGCGACCAGGGCCAGGATGATCGCGAATGCGATCACAAAAAGAACAGCCCGCGACGCTTCAATACCAAAAAGTGATGACACGATGAACTCTCAAGCCTTGTGGGTGCCTTTGACAGGCCAGTTCTGTGTTGGTTGTATCACATCGACCGTCAAAGCCAGCCGCAAGGTTAACAGATGGTTAACGGCACGAATTCCGACTTGCTGCATATGGGATTTACGAGAAACCCTGCAATCCGCAAGGGAAGGACGAAAAGCCCTCAAGCACCCAAAATGTGGCCTGCACGGGGCAGCCTAAGAATTATTCCCCTAGAAACGGCGTCCGTCGGGCCTCTTGCGCGGCCTCTTGATGCCGCCTTAGAGGACAATCAATAAATTCCGTGTAGGACGCGGGGATCGGGCGGCCGGCCGGCTCTCCCGCCCGGTGCGCTCTTTCACTGGTGCCCCTGGGCACATCCGCCTTCCTGAGGGATAGTGACATACATGGCTCAACAGGGCGACATGCCGAAGGGCGCGACCATCGACCGTTCCGACCGTCCCGGCCATTTCGGTTGGGTCCTTTTGCTGGCCGCCCTCCTGGCCGGCGCGGTCCTGAGCCTGCGTTTCCTCGGGAGCGAGCAGGCGCAGCCCGTGATCCTTGGGCTTCTCGCCTTCTTCGCCATGGCGGGCGTGTTCTTCCTCTTCGCCTGGGCCATCGGGGTCGTTCAGTTCACGGGCCACACAATCCGCAACGACATCACCAAGCTCATGGCCGATACGGCGGGCGAGGGGCTGGCCGTGATCGACGACGACGGCCGGATCGTCTATGCCAACGAGGCCTATCTCGCCCTTGCCGGTTCCGACGGGGCGGATGCGCGTCCCGTGGAGCGCCTGTTCATGGGGGCTCCGGAGGTCTCCGAGGCGATCTACCGCCTGGCCCAGGCAGGGCGCGAGCGCCGCACCGGCACGGAGGAGATCCGCCTGTCGCCTTCCCTCGAAGGAGCGCGGGAATTCGGCTGGTACCGCGTGCGCGTGCGCCCCGTGCCGCGCTCCAGCGGCCGCAAGGCCACGCTCTGGAGCATCGCCGACATCACTCATGAGCGGGAGCGCCAGGAAAACGTCTTCCAGGAGCTCCAGCACGCCATCGACTACCTCGACCACGCGCCCGCGGGCTTCCTCTCCATCGATCCCAACGGCGCCATCGTCTATCTCAACGCAACCCTCGCGAACTGGCTCGATTACGATCTGGCCCAGGTCGGCTCCGGTGGGCTGAATCTCGGCGACATCGCGCCCCGCAACGTGGTGGCGATGATGACCGGGCTCACCGGCGAGCCGGGCAGCGTCCGCACGGAGACCTTCGACCTGGATCTGCGCCGCCGCGGCGGCCAGCTCCTGCCCGTGCGCCTCTATCACCGCGTCTCCTTCGGCCCGGATGGGCGCATGGGCGCCTCGCGGACCCTGGTTCTCAACCGCTCGCCGAGCCTCGAGCTGGACGGGGGGCAGCGCGCCGCCGAGGTCCGGTTCATCCGCTTCTTCAACAACACGCCGATCGCGATCGCGACGGTGAACCGCGCGGGGCGGATCGTCAACGCCAACACGCCTTTCTCCAAGCTCTTCGGCACCCTGCCGCGCACGAGCGACAGCCAGGGCGAGGGCCCGTCCATCTTCGACAGCTTCCGCGAGAGCGGCCCCCTGGATGCGGCCCTCAAGGCCGTGGCGGAGAACCGGGACGACATCGCGCCGCTCGAGCTCCAGACGGCCGGCGAGAACGGCAGCTCGGTCCGGGTCTGGGTCACGCCCGCGGGGGAAACGGGCGCGGACGGGGAGACGGCGATCCTCTACGCCCTCGACACCACCGACTTCCGGAAGGTCGAGGAGCAGCTCGCCCAGTCGCAGAAGATGAACGCGGTCGGCCAGCTCGCCGGCGGCGTGGCGCACGATTTCAACAACGTGCTCCAGGCCATCATCGGCTACAGCGACCTTCTGCTCGGCAACCACCGGCCCACCGACCCGTCCTTCCAGGACATCATGCAGATCAAGCAGAACGCGAACCGGGCCGCGAGCCTGGTGCGCCAGCTGCTCGCCTTCTCCCGCCGCCAGACCCTGCGGCCGGAGGTGCTCAACCTCAACGACCGGCTCTACGATCTCTCCATGCTCCTCAAACGCCTGCTGGGCGAGCGGGTGGAACTGGACCTCAGCCACGGCCGCGACCTGTGGTTCGTGAAGGCGGACGTGAACCAGTTCGAGCAGGTGGTGGTGAACCTGGCGGTCAATGCCCGCGATGCCATGCCGGACGGGGGCAAGCTCGCGATCCGCACGGCCAATGTCTCGGCCGAGGGTGCCGCGCGCCTGAACGTCAGCGGCATGCCGCCCGCGGATTACGTGCTGGTGGAGGTGTCCGATACGGGCACCGGCATGACGCCCGAGGTGATCGACAAGATCTTCGAGCCCTTCTTCACCACCAAGGAGATGGGCAAGGGCACGGGCCTCGGCCTCTCCACCGTGTTCGGCATCGTCAAGCAGTCGGGCGGCTATATCGACGTGGATTCGAAGCCGGGCCAAGGCACGACCTTCCGCATCTACCTGCCGCGCCACGTGGCGGAGGTCCAGGAGGCGGCCGAGGAGGTCAAGGCGGACGCCCCCAAGGCCGATGCGCCCAAGAAGCCCGCCGCCGACATGACCGGGCAGGGCACCATCCTCCTCGTGGAGGACGAGGACCCGGTCCGCGCCGTGAACGCGAGGGCCCTCTCGGCGCGCGGCTACACGGTTCTGGAAGCGGCTTCCGGGATCGAGGCCCTGGAGATCATCCAGGAGCGGGGCGCCCCCGTGGACCTCGTGGTCTCGGACGTGGTGATGCCGGAGATGGACGGGCCGACTCTCCTCGGCGAGCTGCGCAAGCTCTACCCCGATCTCAAGGTGATCTTCGTCTCCGGCTATGCGGAGGAAGCCTTCCGCAAGAACCTTCCCGAAGGGGAGGATTTCAACTTCCTGCCCAAGCCCTTCAGCCTGCGCCAGCTGGTCGAGACCGTGAAGCAGGCGATGGGGAGCTAATTAACTGAAAATTAACAGTTATTACCCTGCGTCATCGTGGCGGGCGAAAGAGTTGTGAATCCCCAAAAGAGAACGAAAAAAGAACTTGTGCAGGGGAACAAAGTGAGTACATATATTCCCTCAACACCGCGTTGAGATTCACTCCTCCTCCTGCCATAAGGATGTCTGGTCATGTCGCAGTCTTCTCTGAGACTGGTGGAAAGCTCATCAATGGATAAAGACAAGTCGAAAGCTCTCGACGCGGCGCTCTCTCAGATCGAGCGTGCCTTCGGCAAGGGCTCGATCATGCGGCTCGGCAAGGGGCAGCAGCCGGTCGAAATCGAAACCATCTCGACGGGGTCGCTCGGCCTCGACATCGCGCTCGGCGTCGGCGGCCTGCCGCGCGGCCGCATCATCGAGATCTACGGGCCTGAATCGTCGGGCAAGACCACGCTCGCGCTGCACACCATCGCAGAGGCCCAGAAGAAGGGCGGCATCTGCGCCTTCGTGGACGCGGAACACGCGCTCGACCCCGTTTACGCCCGCAAGCTCGGGGTCAACCTGGACGATCTCCTGATCTCCCAGCCGGATACCGGCGAGCAGGCGCTCGAGATCGCCGACACGCTGGTGCGCTCCGGCGCGGTGGACGTGCTCGTCATCGACTCGGTGGCGGCGCTCACCCCGAAGGCCGAGCTCGACGGCGAGATGGGCGAGGTCCAGCCGGGCCTCCAGGCACGCCTCATGAGCCAGGCCCTGCGCAAGCTCACCGGTTCGATCTCCCGCTCGAACACGATGGTGATCTTCATCAACCAGATCCGCATGAAGATCGGCGTCATGTACGGCTCGCCCGAGACGACCACGGGCGGCAACGCCCTGAAGTTCTACGCTTCTGTCCGCCTCGACATCCGCCGCGTCTCGACGCTCAAGGACCGCGACGATCCGATCGGCAACTCGGTCCGCGTGAAGGTGGTCAAGAACAAGGTCGCTCCGCCCTTCAAGCAGGTCGAGTTCGACATCATGTTCGGCGAGGGCGTGTCCAAGGTGGGCGAGCTCATCGATCTCGGCGTCAAGGCCGGCATCGTCGACAAGTCCGGC
>Ga0182742_1001750_pt1 | contig 26405 bp, 19 predicted proteins | sample eDN5th37CBELigMG_FD_128880 | JGI IMG/M metagenome (GOLD analysis project Ga0182742, IMG submission 128880) | Enriched Miracle-Growth compost microbial communities from Emeryville, California, USA - eDNA 5th pass 37_C BE-Lig MG (version 2)... ...
AAGCCGCCGCCGACGCCGAACATGCCGGAAAGAAAGCCGACGGCCGCGCCCATGCCGAGAATGATGAAGATATTCACCGAGAGCTCTGCAATGGGCAGATAGACAGTCACAACAATACCCCGATCAGCAAATTTCCGCTTGCGCGGGCTCAAAACATCCGGCCGTCACGTTCCATTCCACCTGCCGTCACGGCGCTTCGGCAGGCGGCGAATGCACGGAAGCACCCCGCCGCAGGAAGGAAGCCCCCTCCGGCAGCCGGTCGCGCCTTGCATCACGCAAGGATCGGTCAGAGGGTGCGGTCCTTGCGGCGCCCCTTTGCCGCCCTCTTGGATGATGACGTTTGTCGAACGCTTATCATCTTGAAGGGATATGAATTTTCTACTGCATAATTCCGCAAATCGGGGCCGATTTAAGGATGAATTTGCGCAGCAGATACAAAATACCACAGCCGCCGTTGCACATCGTGAACGAGGTGCGGCGCTGTGGTGAGCGTCATGCCCGCAAAGGCCTTGGCCGATCGACCGGAGAAACCCTTCGAGGCTCCTCCGGCGGAAGGCCGGTCAACCCGGCTGTTTGTTGCGCTTGAGAAGCTCGGTCACCAGCGCGTCGTCGATCTCGCCGGTCTCCTTCTGGCCGATGGACTTCTGGAAAGCCTTGATGGCGGCGATCGTCTTCTTCCCCATCTCGCCGTCCGGCGTGCCGGCGTTGAAGCCGTTGTTGTTGAGGATCGCCTGGATGTTGCGGATCGCCTTCTTGACGTCGACGCTGGCGGTCTTCGTCGGCTTGCCGACCCATTCGTCCGGCAGGTCCGCCGAATTCGCCTTCTCGTCCAGCGGCTGCGGCTGCCACAGCTCTGCCTTGGCCTTGGCGCTGGAAAGCTGCTCCGGCTTCATGGCGTTCGCCACTTCGTCACGCTTTTGTGCCGCATCGCCGTCGCCGTCACGGGCGGCGATCGAGAACCACTTGTAGGATTCCTCCAGGTCCTGCTTCACGCCGTTGCCGCGCGCATAGAGGATGGCGAGGTTGAACTGGCTATCGCGAACGCCGAGTTCGGAGGCTTTCTGGAACCATTTCGCCGCGCCGTCGAAATCCGGCTGCTCGGTGCCGACGCCGGTCGCCAGCAGAACGGCAAGATTGTGCATGGCGCTCGCATTGCCCTTGCCGGCCGCCACTTCATAGAGCTGGCGGGCGCGAGGAAGATCGCGTTCGACGCCCTGGCCCTTCTCGTAGAGATTGGCGAGGCGATATTCGGCCGGCGCGAAGCCGCGGGCGGCTGCAAGCTCATACCAGCGGGCGGCTTCCTTGAGATCCGTGGCAACGCCGCGGCCTTCCGTGTAGCGCGCGCCGATCTCGAACAGGGCCAGCGGATCGCCTTCCGAGGCGGCCTTGGAAAGCGAGGCCGGGGTAATGGCTTGCGGAACGACGATCGCCGCCGTCTGCGTCTCGTCGATCGACTGCATTTCGGCCGGGGCGGTTTCGGCAAGGGTGTTGCCGGCCTCTTCGCCGGTGGGGGTGACGTCCCGCGTCGCGAGCGGCTCGAAGCCGCCGGTCGCCACGGCTTCGTCGACGGGCGCCGTCAACGCCCTGTCGCTCGCATCCGCGGTTTCCAGCGGGATGGTGTCGTTGTCGGCATCGCTCGCCTGTGCCGAGAGCGTTTCGTCCTCCCCGGCAACGGGTGCCGCGATATCGGCCGGGGCAACCTCGGCCGAGGCTGTCGCGGTTTCGAGCGGTGCGGTTTCATTCGCGGAGACGGTGCCCTGCTCGACCACGGCCGGGGCTTCGTCGCCCCGCACCAGCGTGTTGACCAGCGGATAGGACATGATCGCCAGCAGCACGGCACCGACGGCGAGCAGGATCGGCCGGCGGTGACGCGACAGAGCCGAGGCGGGCTTTTCGCCCTTCACCGCCTTTTCCGCCTTCTTGACGGGAGCGACGCGGGACATCGTGTCGGCTTCCTCGGCGGCGAGCTTTGCGGCGCGGCGGGCAGCAGCGATGAAATCGGCCTTCTCGCCCTCCTTTCCGGAGGCCGGGCGGCTGCCCGAAGCCTGGCCGGCACGCACGCGTTCCAGGATGCGGCGCACGTCCGGAACGCCGGAGCCGGGCTCCAAGAGCTGGTTGGCCTCTTCCGGCGCCAGCTCGTCCGTCGGGTCGATGGAAGGCGTGGGGTCGATCTGGCGGCGTTCGGCGGGCGGCGTCGCTTCCTTGCGGCCGGAGGTGAAGCGACGCTTCAGGCCGGCAAGGAGACCGCCCTTCGGCTGGCTTTCGGCCGGCATGTCGGCGGCAAGAGCAGACGCCTCGTCGGCGATCGGCTCTTCCGGCGCGGGACGCTCGGGAACGGGAATGTTCTCCACCTCGATCTCGGCGAAGCGGCTTTCCTCACGCGGCGTTTCGACTTCGGCCCGGCGGTCCTCACGAACGCCGAAGCCGTCATCGTCAAAAGGGTAGTCGCTGCCGTAGAGACTGGAGGCGGGCTGGGCGGCGTGGACAAGATCCGCCGGCATCTCGGCGCGCGGCATGGCCGCGTCCCGGTGGCCGAAGCTTTCGCGCGGGGCGTCGAGCTGTTCGAGCCGGCCGGCGATCTGCACCAGGGTGTCGTGCAGGGCGTCGAAGGTGCGGGCGGTGCGCTCCTCGCTGGAGCGGGTCAGTTCCTCCAGCGCGCGCAGGTCGCCGGCAAGGCCGGCAATCGCTTCCATGTCGGTATGGGCCGCAGCCGCCGGCCCGGCGTGGCGATAGGCTTCCATCACCGCTTCCGCCGCCTGGCGGGCGGCTTCGACAATATAGTCGTCATTGGTCGCCATATAGTCCTCGATCGTCGAAAGACGGCTCTCGAACTCGGGCGCCACAGGGGCGGCGCTCGACGGCGCGCTGATCAGCGTGGAAAGGTGGGCGATCTGGGCCTCGAGGCCGCGCAAGGCCTCGTGGTCCCCGGCCGGCGCCGTGCGGGTCGCATCCAGCCGGTCGGCGATCGCCGAAAGGCGTCCCTCGATATGGGCGAAGCGATCATCCTGGAAGGGGCTGCCGGTGGGCGAATCGAGACTGTCGATGCGACGGGCCAGCGCGTCCAGCCGCTCGGCCAGCTCGCCGTTCACGCTGCCCTGATCGAGCGCGTCGATCTTGCGGGAAATATCGGAGAGATAATAGGCAAGCTCGCCGCCCTGGTCGGGCGCGGCCTGCTGGCTCGCCTCCAGCATGCTCGAAAGATGCTCGATGCGCTCTTCGAGGCGCAGCGCCGTGCGCTCGTTCGACAGTTCCTCGATACGGCTCGCCAGCGCCTCGATACGCATGGCAAGGGCCGGGTCCGGGGCGGGCGCCGGCCGATGGGCGATGTCGTCGAGATGGCCGGCAAGATCGGCGATACGCGCTTCGAGGCGCTGCATCATGCCATTGTCGGCGGCCGATTGCTGCATGCGGCCGGCGGCGGCAATGGCGCGGCTGATCTCGTCGAGGCGTGCGTCCAGCCCCTCGAACTGCGAGGCGACGGCGGATACGAACCGGCCGTCATCCGGCTGGGCCTGGCGGGCGAGCATGTCGATGGCCCTGGCGATCGTCTCGATCTTGCTTTCGAGCGTGTGGATCGCCGGCGTCGCGCCGATGGCGGAAATCTGGCTCTTCAGCTCGTCGAGCCGGTAGGCCAGCGCCACCAATTCGTCGTCGCGCGTCTGGTCGAAGGCCGAGAGCCTCTGCTCGACGCCGTTCCAGCGATCCTCCATGCGGCGAACGGAATCCTCGCGGGCAAGGCCGTCGAGCACCGAGCGCAACTCGTCGAACTCGACGCGCAGGCCTTCCGTCTGGCCGGACTGGCGTCCGAGCTGGCTGATGCCGGCGGACAGCCGGTGCAGTTCCTCCCGCAGGTCGTCGGCATTGCCGCGTCCTTCCGCCATCTGGCGGATGCCGCGGATTTCCGAGCGCAGCGACTGCATCTCGCGCTCCAGCCCGTCGGCGATATCCTTCTTCAGGTCCTGGCGCAGCGAGACGAGCGCCTTGGCGATGTCCTCGACGGAATTGTCCGCGCGGGCGGGCGCGACCGGGCGGCTGCCATAATCGGCATGGGCCGGCTGGCCATAAGCGGCGTGGGCCTGCTGGGTGGCGGCATGATGATCGGCCGAGGGCGCACGGCGCTCCAGGCGCTGGGCGACGCGTTCGCGGCCGCCGTCGATGGCGCGCTGGCGCTGCATGATCTCCGAGATCGGATCCTCGCGTTGCGGGATCGCACGGGCGGGCTCGTAACGGACCTGTTCGGCGCGCGGCGCAAGGCGCTCCTCGCCACGGCCCCGCGCGTCGCGGCTTCCCGCCATCAGGCCCTCGATGCGGGCTTCCAACCCCTCGATGGTGCGGTTGAGCGCGTCGAGCGAGGATCTTTCGCCATGTCGTTGCGGGTTTCGCGATCCGTTCATCTTTCGCCTCGCTTTGGCGGCTGCCTGGCCCGCCGGGAGATCCCTTGAAGGCGCTGCCCCCGGCCGCACCTTTTCTTCTCATTCCGGCGGGGGAAACCCTTGCCGCCGTCAAATAGCCGGTGTGATGCGGGAACCTTTCGTCTTTCCGGTTCCGGCCGTCCGCCGGGCTCCCGAGACAAGAGAAGCGAAATGATTCCCGATCCCACGCCCTCGATCGTCACAATTCCCGAAACATGGTAAACACAGGGTTAACCATCTCGGATTTTTTTAACGATTTGCTCATAGACTGCCTGCTCGCGGGAAACCCCGCCGCCTGTAGAGGGCACCTCCACCCCTTCGGACGGGATGCGGCAAAGGGGAGAGCGGATTGCGCCCCTGCTATCCCGCACATCGGCCAAAATCGCTATTCTTGCGTTTTGACGTTTACGCAAACGTCAAAAACTTTATAGTATTCTGCAAGCGGCGGACCCCGTGTCCGCGAGACAGGTGAGGAAACGCGCATGCCGATCTACAAGGCCCCCGTGAATGACACGCTTTTCATCCTGAACGACGTCCTCGCGCTGGAGCGCTACAACAACCTGCCGGGCTTTGCCGATGCGACCGGGGACATGCTGGAGGCCATTGCCGGCGAGGCGGCGAAGCTGGCGGAGGAAGAGCTGTTCCCCCTCAACCTTTCCGGCGACCAGGAAGGGTGCATTCGCCACGACGATGCGACCGTCTCCACGCCCAAGGGCTTCAAGCAGGCCTATGACCTCTATTGCCAGGGCGGCTGGATCGGCCTTGCCGTGCCGGAGGAATTCGGCGGCCAGGGCCTTCCCTACGTGCTGCACACCGCCGTCGGCGAATACATGTCGTCGGCCAACATGTCGCTGATGATGTATCCGGGCCTCACCCAGGGCGCGATCGCCGCCATCCTCGCGCACGGTTCCGACGCGCAGAAGGCCGCCTATTTGCCGAAGATGGTGGAAGGTGCCTGGACCGGCACGATGAACCTGACGGAGCCCCATTGCGGCACCGATCTCGGCCTTCTGCGCACCAGGGCCGTGCCGCAGGCCGACGGCTCCTACAAGATCTCCGGCCAGAAGATCTTCATTTCCGCCGGCGAGCACGACATGGCGGAGAACATCGTGCATCTGGTGCTTGCCCGAATCGAGGGCGCGCCGGAAGGCACCAAGGGCATCTCGCTCTTCATCGTGCCGAAACACCTCCTCAAGGACGACGGCACGCCGGGAAAGCGCAACGCCGTTTCCTGCGGCGCCATCGAACACAAGATGGGCATCCACGGCAACGCCACCTGCGTCATGAACTACGACGGAGCGACCGGCTATCTCATCGGGGCGGAGAACAAGGGCCTCAACGCCATGTTCGTGATGATGAACGAGGCCCGCCTCGGCGTCGGCCTGCAAGGCCTCTCCATCGCCGAGGTCGCCTATCAGAATGCCGCCCACTATGCCCGCGAGCGCCTGCAGGGCCGCTCTCTCTCCGGGCCGAAGAACCCGGCGGGCAAGGCCGACCCGCTGATCGTCCATCCCGACATCCGTCGCGCGCTGATGACCATCAAGGCCTGGACGGAGGGCGGGCGCGCCTTCACCCTCTGGACCGCGCTGAAATCCGACATCGCCCACCGCGCCACCGATGCGAAGGAGCGGGAGGTCGCCGACGACCTGCTCGGCCTGATGACGCCGATCCTCAAGGGTGTGCTGACCGACAAGGGCTTCGACCACGCCGTCATGGCCCAGCAGGTCTTCGGCGGGCACGGCTATATCGAAGAGCACGGCATGAGCCAGTATGTGCGCGATGCCCGCATTGCCATGATCTACGAGGGCGCCAACGGCATCCAGGCTCTCGACCTCGTCGGCCGCAAGCTCGGCATGAACGGGGGGCGCGCCGTCATGGCGCTCTTCAAGGAGATCGGCGATTTCTGCGAGGAGAATCGCGGCGACGAGACCCTCTCCTTCTTCACCAAGCACCTCAAGAAGGGCCTCAACGACCTCCAGGCCGCGACCATGTGGTTCATGCAGAACGCCATGGCCAGGCCCGACAATGCAGGCGCCGGCTCGACCGACTACATGCACCTCTCCGGCCTTGTCGTCGTCGGCTATATGTGGGCGAAGATGGCCAAGGCCGCCAGCGAAAGCCTTGCAGCGGGCGCGGGAGAGCGCGAGGATTTCCTGAAGAACAAGCTGGTGACGGCGCGCTTCTTCATGGAGCGCCTGATGCCGGAAACCGCACTGCGCAAGACCCGCATCGAGTCCGGCGCCGACACGATGATGGGGCTTTCCGCAGAAGCGTTCTGAGCATTGTGAAAGGGTCGTGGAAGTTATACATTGATATAACTTTCTGGAGGCAGTCATGGCAGTCACGACTTTGCGCAATGTGGGCGGCTCGGTGATGATGACCGTCCCGAAGCCCGTTCTGGAAGAACTGGGGCTCCAGGCCAATACCAAGATCGACGTCACCGTCGAGGCGGGCCGCCTTGTCGCGGTGCCGCGCACCCGGCCCAAATATACGCTGGAGGCACTGGTCGCAGAGTGGACGCCCTGGCCTGAGCGCACCGCCGAGGGACAGGAATGGCTGGACATGCCATCCGTCGGCAACGAGATCATCGACTGATGGAGCGCGGCGACATCTGGTTTGTCGATCTGGAACCGACGCACGGGCGTGAACAGGCAAAAGCGCGCTATGCGCTCGTGCTCACGCCGAAAGTCATGAACCAGCATGGAGCGCAGATCATCGCGCCGATAACGAGCGGGGGGCAGTTCGCCCGGACGTCGGGCTTTGCCGTTTCCCTGTCCGGGGCCGGCACGCAGGCGGCGGGGGTCGTGCTTTGCCACCAGATCCGCGCAGTGGACCTGAAGGCCCGCGGCGGGCGGTTTGTGGAAAAGGCGCCCGCCGTCATCGTCGAGGAGGTTCTGGCCCGCGTATCGGCCCTTTTTGAATGAACGAATCAGGCGCCACCGCGCCGCCAGGGAGAAGAAAATGACCGACGTCTTCATCTACGATCATGTGCGCACCCCGCGCGGACGCGGCAAGAAGGATGGTTCGCTGCATGAAGTGCCGTCCGTCCGCCTTGCCGCCGGCATGCTGGAGGCGGTGCGCGAGCGCAACGGCCTCGACACGGGAAAGGTCGACGACATCATCATGGGCTGCGTCGATCCGGTCATGGATGCCGGCGCGGTGATCCCCAAGGCCGCTGCCTTCGAAGCCGGCTATTCGACCAAGGCGCCGGGCATGCAGATCTCGCGCTTCTGCGCCTCCGGCCTCGATGCGGTGAATTTCGGCGCGGCGAAGATCGCGCAAGGGGCGGACGATATCGTCATTGCCGGCGGTGTGGAGAGCATGTCCCGCGTCGGCCTCGGCATGTCGGGCGGCGCCTGGTTCATGGACCCTTCGGTCAACTTCCCCGCCTATTTCATGCCGCAGGGCGTCTCGGCCGACCTCATCGCCACCAAATACGGCTTTTCGCGCGACGACGTCGACGCCTATGCCGTCGAAAGCCAGAAGCGCGCCGCCCATGCCTGGGAGAACGGTTACTTCAGGAATTCCGTCGTGCCGGTGAAGGACATCAACGGCCTTACCATCCTCGACCGTGACGAGCATATGCGCCCCGGCACCGACATGCAGGCGCTGGCGCAGTTGCAGCCCTCCTTCCAGATGCCCGGCGAGATGGGCGGCTTTGCGGCCGTCGCCCTCCAGGCCCATCCGGAGATCGAAGCCATCAACTACGTGCACCACGCCGGCAACTCCTCCGGCATCGTCGACGGTGCCGCCGCCGTGCTGCTCGGCTCGAAGGAAGGCGGCAACATTCTCGGGAAGAAGGCGCGCGGGCGCATCAAGGCCTTCGCCAATATCGGCTCCGATCCGGCGCTGATGCTGACCGGTCCGGTCGATGTCACGGAAAAGCTTTTCGCCCGCACCGGCATGCAGCTTTCCGACATCGACCTTTTCGAGCTCAACGAGGCCTTCGCCGCCGTGGTGCTGCGCTACATGCAGGCCTTCGACATCCCGCATGACCGGATCAACGTCAACGGTGGCGCCATCGCCATGGGCCACCCGCTCGGCGCGACCGGCGCGATGATCCTCGGCACCGTGCTCGACGAGCTGGAGCGCCGCGACCTCAATACCGCGCTCGTCACGCTCTGCATCGGCGCCGGCATGGGCACGGCGACGGTCATCGAGCGGGTCTGAGAGAGCCAGGTCACGCCCTCTCCGGCCGTCGTCCTCGGGCTTGACCCGACCATGACGGATGAAAGGATAGCGTGTGAAGCCAGATAGATTTCAGGGAAGAGGAATCCCATCATGAGCTACAAGAATTTTTCCATCGAGATCGACGCCGACGGCATTGCGCTGGTCACCTGGGACATGCCGGAAAAGTCGATGAACGTCTTCACCGTCGAGGTGATGGACGAACTCGACAGGATCATCGATCAGGTCGTGGCCGACAGCGCCGTCAAGGGCGTCGTCATCACTTCGGGCAAATCCTCCTTCTCCGGCGGGGCCGATCTTTCGATGGTCCAGGCAAGCTTCGACCTGCTGAAGGAGGCAAAGGCGAAGGATCCGGCCACCGCCGTCGCGAAGCTGTTCGAGGCCAGCGGCCGCATGACCTGGCTGTTCCGCAAGCTGGAGACCTGCGGCAAGCCTTGGGTCTCGGCCATCAACGGCACCTGCATGGGCGGCGCGTTCGAGATGTCGCTGGCCTGCCACGGCCGCGTCGTCTCCAATGCCAAGTCCGTCAAGATCGCGCTTCCCGAGGTCAAGGTCGGCATCTTCCCCGGCGCCGGCGGCACGCAGCGCGTACCGCGTCTTGCCAATGCGCAGGACGCCTTGCAGATGATGACCACCGGTTCCCCGTTGACGGGTGCGCGCGCCAAGGCGATGAACCTCGTCCACCAGGTCGTCGAGCCGGACCAGCTCATCCCGGCCGCAAAGCAGATGATCAAGGACGGCCTGAAGCCCGCCCAGCCCTGGGACGAGAAGGGCTTCAAGGCCCCCGGTGGCGGCATCTGGACACCGGCTTCCGCCCAGCTCTGGCCGGCGGCCCCGGCGATCCTGCGCCGCGAGACGGCCGGCAACTATCCCGGAGCGCTCGCCATCCTCAAATGCGTCTATGAAGGTCTCCAGGTGCCCTTCGAGACAGGACTGAAGATCGAGCAGCGCTACTTCACCCATATCCTGCAGACGACCGAAGCCTTCTCGATGATCCGCTCGCTGTTCATCTCCATGCAGGAACTCGGCAAGGGCGCGCGCCGGCCGGCCGGCATTCCGAAGGCGGAGTTCAGGAAGATCGCCGTCGTCGGCGCCGGCTTCATGGGCGCCTCCATCGCCTATGTCACTGCCGCCGCCGGCATTCCGGTCGTCCTCATCGACCGCGACCAGCAGGCCGCCGACAAGGGCAAGAGCGTTTCCGAAGGTCTCGTCGCGGGCGCGGTGGGCAAGGGCCGCATGACGAAGGAAGAGGGCGAGAGGCTGCTTACCCTCATCACCCCGACCCCGGACTATGCCAGCCTCGCCGATGCCGACCTCGTCATCGAGGCCGTGTTCGAGGACCGCGACGTGAAGAAGGACGTGACGGAGAAGATCGAGGCGGTGCTGCGCGAGGACGCGATCTTCGCCTCCAACACCTCCACGCTGCCGATCACCGGGCTTGCGAAGAATTCGAGGCGTCCGCAGCAGTTCATCGGCATCCACTTCTTCTCGCCGGTCGAGAAGATGATGCTGGTGGAGGTGATTCTCGGCAGGGAGACCGGCGATAAGGCGCTCGCCACCGCGCTCGATTACGTCGCCGCCATCAAGAAGACGCCGATCGTCGTCAACGACACGCGCGGCTTCTATGTCAACCGCTGCGTCTTCCGCTACATCGCCGAAGCCTATGACATGCTCATCGAGGGGGTACCGGCGGCGATGATCGAAAATGCCGCCAAGATGGCCGGCATGCCGGTCGGACCGCTGTCGCTCAACGACGAGGTGGCGGTGGATCTCTCCTACAAGATCTTCAAGGCCTCCATCGCCGATCTCGGCCCGCAATCCGTCGATCCGCGCCATATGGAGCTGGTGACGCGACTGGTGGAAGGTGAAGGTCGCCTCGGCCGCAAGGCCGGCAAGGGTTTTTACGACTATCCGCCGAAGCCGGGCAAGAAGATGCTGTGGCCGGGCCTGAAGGACCTCTACCCGCAGTTAAGGCCCGAGGATGTCGATATCCAGGTGTTGAAGGAGCGTCTGCTCGTCACCATCGCGCTGGAAGCGGCCCGCACCATGGAGGAAGGCATCGTCACCGATCCGCGCGAGGCCGATGTCGGCTCCATCCTCGGCTTCGGCTTCGCGCCCTATACCGGCGGCACGCTCTCCTATATCGACGGTATGGGCGTTCAGACCTTCGTGGAGCTCTGCGAGAAACTTGCCGCCGCCTATGGCGATCATTTCCAGCCGACGCCGCTCCTCGAGGACATGGCCGCCAGGGGCGAGACCTTCTACGGACGCTTCGCGCCTGAGACGAAAAAGGCTGCCTGAGCCTTCCTGCATTACCTGTCGCGCAAGAAAGGCCCGGTTCTTTCCGGGCCTTTTGCCATCCGGCCCGAAGATCAGGCCGGATGCACCGCCTCGACCATGCGCACGGAAAGCTGTGCCCGGGTGCCGGCCGGGCGGGCGGCATATTCGAGCCGGGCACCGAGGCTTGCAGCCATCGCGGAGATGATCTTCGAACCGAGGCCCGTACCGCGCACCGGCCCCTCGCCGCGCCAGCCGATGCCGTCATCCTCGACAAAAAGCAGGGCGTTTTCCGCATCAAGCCGGGTGAAGCCGACACGCACCTCTCCGCCTGCATCGCCATAGGCATATTTGAAGGCGTTGGTGACGAGTTCCGTGACGATGACGCCGAGCGAGACCGCCCGGTCGGTCGGCACATGCAGCGGCTCCAGCGTGCGGCTGAGACGCACGTTGCGGCCCTGGCTCTTCATCGACGTGTCGAGTTCGGAAAGCAGCGTCGAAAGATAGGCGCCCATATCGACCTGGCGCACGTCCTCGGACGTGTAGAGGCGGCGGTGGATACCGGCGATCGCAGTGATGCGGGCCTGCGCTTCGGAAAGCGCCTCCTTGACCGAGGCATCCGGCGCGGTCGACATCTGCAGCCGGATGAGGGCCGCGGCAAGCGCCAGCGAATTGCCGACGCGGTGGTTGACCTCGGCCAGCAACACCTCGGCGCGCTCCTTGGCCAGGCGGACTTCGCGGTCGGCCTTGAACTTGGCGCGCTTGAGTTCGGCATTTTCCAACGCCTGGCCGAGCGCATTGGCCAGCAGCGGGATGAAATCGTCGCCGACCGATTTGATGACATAGTCGGCCGCGCCCGCCTTCAGCGCCTCCACGGCGACCTGCGCCTCGCTCGACCCCGTGACATAGACGACCGGAACCGCGCCAGGCGTATCGGCCAGCTCCTTCAGGAAGGAAAGGCCCGTACCGGATTTCAGGAAGTGATCGAGCACCACGGCATCGATGCCGCCGGCGGCCAGAAGCTCGCGGCCACGCTCGACATCTTCGGCGTGCAGCACCTCATAGCCGAGACGGCCGAGCGCCCGCTCGGCAAGCCGGGCGAGAATCGGATCATCGTCGATGTAAAGGATGCGGACGGCACCTTCCTTCATCAATGCGTCTCGGGAATCTGGATCACGGAGAAGAACAGGCCGAGCTGACGGATCGCGTGGGCGAAGCTCTCATATTCCACCGGCTTGGTGATGTAGACATTGGCGCCGAGATCATAGCAGCGCTGGATTTCCCGCTCGTCGTCCGTCGTCGTCAGGATGACGACCGGCAGGCGCTTGGTATGGATGTTGGACTTGATCTTCTGGAGGATGTCGATGCCCGACATGTCCGGCAGGTTGAGATCGAGCAGGATCAGCAGGAACTTTCCGGCGCTCGCAAGGCCGGAGCGATCCTTGCCGAGCACGAAATCGAGCGCGTCCGTGCCGTTGGTGAAGGGCACCACCTCGTTGTGCACGCCGGCGCGGCGGATGTTCTTCTCGATAAGGCGCGCATGGCCCTCGTCGTCCTCGATCATGACGATGGTGACTTCCCTGCCCAATCCGTTCATGCCTGCATACTCCTGACTACCTTGCTGAGATCGGACGGCAGGCGAAGCACGAAGGTCGTCCCTCGCCCAAGCTCCGATTGAACGACGATATCACCGCCGAGATTGCGCATCAGTGAACGCACATGCGCAAGCCCGATGCCCTCGCCGGGCTTGTCCTGGGTGCCCGAGCGGCGGAAAAGCTCGAAGATCCGTTCATGATCCTCCGGCGCGATGCCGCGGCCATTGTCGGCAAATTCGATGGCGATGCCGGTTCGCCCGCGGTCACGCGCGGTGATGGAGATGCGCAATGGCCGGTCCGGCGAGCGATACTTGATCGCGTTGTCGAACAGGTTGCCGAAGACCTGCTCCAGCGAAAGCCGGTCGGAAACGACCGTCGGAAGCGTCTGGTCGACGGCGACCTCGCCATCGGCTTCGGCGACCTGGTGCCCCACCGCGGCGGCGCCCCCTTCGACCAGCGCCTTCAGATCGACCCGCTCGATACGCAGCTCCCGCCGCCCGTCGCGCGAGATCTTGAGGATGGCGTTGATGAGCCCGTCCATCTTCTTGGTGGAGGAGCGGATGAAGCCGATCGCCTCGGGCAGGTCCTCGGAGGCCGCCCGGCGCGCTTCGAGAATGTCGTTCTCGCTCGGCGTCCTGCCGTCGGCCAGCACATAGCCCTGGATGGAGGAAAGCGCGGCCTGCAGCTCGCTGGTGAAACCCATGATGTTGACGAGCGGGGCACGCAGATCGTGGGTGACGATATAGGCGAAGCGCTGCACTTCCTGATTGGCGCGGATCAGTTCCTCCGTGCGCTCGTCCACCCGCTTTTCCAGCGTGGCGTTCAGCGTCTCGACCTCGCGGCGGGCGACGAGGATGTCGCGGGTATATTGCGCGACAACGACGATGGCACCGCCCAGCACGCCAAGAATGGCGATCGCGCCAAGCACCGTGGTCCATTGCAGGGCGCCGGCGGACGACAGCGTATCGGCTATATGGTCCTCGAGCTGCCTTTCCGCGTCATCCATGATCGAACCGAGCTCCACGCGGATCGCGTCCATAAGCTCGCGCCCACGATCGTTCATGACCTGCCGGATGGCCTCGGCCTGATGCCCCTGCTCGACGGCCGTGACCGTTTCGGCAAGCTCGCCGAGCTTTTCGGCAACCAGTTCGCCGACCTTCTCGGTCCGGGCGGCATAGGCGGGGAACGACGCCGTCTTCTGGAAGAATTTCTCCTGCTGATCGGCAACGGCCTGCATCGCCTTGTCATAGGGCTCGCGAAAGGCCGGATCGGCGGTGATGATGAAGCCGCGCTGACCGGTTTCGGCATCCTTGAGGGTGGACAGAAGAGCGCCGGCGGCGGCGCGCGCCTCGCGCAGCTCCACGAAGCCGGTGAAGTAATTCTGCACCTTGTTGACGAGCCAGAGCGACGTGCCGACGATGCCGAGCAACGCAACCATGCCTGCAATCAGCAGGATAACCGTCGAGCGCACGAAGTTGGCGTTCGATATCGGCATTCACATCTCCTGGTTCGGCCCGTCCTTTCGAGCGTCACATTATCGTTGTGGCAAGGGCTTGCAACCAACCTGACGGCCGAAAACCGAATTCTTTTGGTTGCTTCGACGGTTGCAGCCTTTCGGCTTTCCCGCGAATCGCGCGAACGCTCTATCTCCTTGTTTTGGCGAAATTCCGGACGCGGAATCGCAGCGTGACCCGGCACAGGTTGCTTCCAGGCTCAAAGGACGCGATGTCGCCCGATGAAACGCTCGCTGGCGATGATGACCATGCCCGCCGAGAAGATCAGGATCGCGCCGGCGAAGACATTCGAGCCGGGCACATCGCTCCAGATCAGGTAGCCGAGCGCGAAGGCCCAGACGAGCGAGGAATATTCGAAAGGCGCAAGCACCGAGACGGGCGCCCGACGCATGCCCTCGAACATGGCGAATTGCCCGAAGCCGGCAATCACCCCCGTTCCGGCCATCAGCATGAGGTCGAGCGCGGAAACCGGCTGCCAGACGAAGGGCAAGGCGATGGCGGTGAAGAGGAGAAAGAAGGCGCTGGATATGGCGACCTGGATCGGCGTGCGCTCATGCAGCGCCGTCTTGCGCAGGAGCACCGTCGCGATCGCCCAGAAGACGGCGGCCTGCAGCGCGAGATAGACCGGCAGCGACAGCTTCAGCCCCGTCGCCGCGACCCCGCAGGCGACGACCACGCCCAAAAAGCCGATCACCACGGCAAACCAGCGATAGCCGGGCACCTTCTCGCCGAGGATCGGCACCGAAAGGATCGTCATGATGACAGGCGAGGCATAGTAGAGCGTCGTCAGCTCGGCAAGGCCGAGATCACGCGCCGCATTGTAGTAGGACAGCCAGGCCGCGAGCAAAAGAAGGCTGCGCAGGAAGAGCGGCTTGAGCACCGGCGACCGGCGCGCGCTCAGCAAAAGCGGACGTCCGCCGAAGACGAGACAGAGCGTGACGATCGTAAGGCTGCGCACGAACAGGATCTGCCAGACCGGCAAGGCCGTCACGAGCCATTTGACGGTCGCATCCTGCAAGGAGAACAGGAAATAGGCGAGAGACGTCAGTAAAATTCCGGAGGAGACGGTCTTATGCACGGGAGGAGCCTCGAAAGCGCGGGCGGACCGCGCCCATCCTTGATAGCGCGCCGCTCGCCGCAGCGAAAGTGGCTGAAAATCAGGGGAGGAAATTTTTCCCACTTCTATGGCCGTTTCCGCCCCGCCCACCGCGAAAAGTCCGCCGCGGGGCGAGATTCAGGGTGCAACCGGGACGATAGGGGTATAAGCGCGAACCATGGACCCCAAACGACTCGGCTATGTCTTCGCCCTCACCGCAATGCTGATCTTCAGCGTCCAGGACGCGATCTCGAAGCATCTCGGCACCTTCTATCCGCCGGTCTTCATCGCCATGCTGCGCTTCTGGGCCTTCGGCGCCTTCGCGATGGCGCTCGGCGCGCGCAGCCCCGGCGGCCTCAAGCGCGCCGCGGCAACGAAACGGCCGGGCCTGCAGGTGCTGCGCGGCGTGCTCCTCGCCCTCCAGATCGCCCTCGTCATCATGGCCTTCACCACGGTCGGCCTTGCCCGCACGCAGGCGATCCTCGCTTCCGGGCCGATCTTCGTCGCGCTGCTGTCCATGCCGCTCCTCGGCGAGCGGGTCGGCTGGCGGCGCTGGACGGCGATCGGCGTCGGCCTTTGCGGCGTGCTGATCGTGGTCAATCCGGTTGGCGTCGCCTTCGATCTGAATGCGCTGCTGCCGCTCATCTGCGCCATGATGTTCGCGCTCTATGTCATCGCGACACGGCTCGTCAGCCGGGATGACACGGCCTCGACGAGCTTCTTCTATCTCGGCGTTGCCGGCGCGGCGGCGATCTCGCTCATCGGCCCGTTCTTCTGGACCGATCTTGCGGCGGCGGACTGGCTCTGGATGGGCCTGCTCTGCATGACCGGCATGGCGAGCCACTATCTGCTGATCCGCGCCTATGACCTGCTCGACGCGGCCGCCGTGCAGCCGCTCACCTATCTGCAGGTCGTGCTGGCGGCCGTCATCGGCACCAGCGTCTTCGGCGAGACGCTGACGCTCAACATGGTGCTCGGCTCAGCCATCGTGGTCGCCGCCGGCATCTTCACCGTCTGGCGAGAAAGCGTCGTGGCACGGCGGCGCGTGGCGGACAACAAAGGAAAATAATCCTTTTTTCTTTACACGGCCGATGCCCTTGGATATGCTCGGCCAATCGGACCGGTCCCTGCCGGTCCGTTGCCTTGGCAGGGTTCTTCACGATGTTCTCGCACGACCGGATCTGGGCCGCGATCGACGCGCTTGCCGAGCGTAACCGGCTCTCGCCGTCCGGCCTGGCTCGCCGCGCCGGGCTCGATCCGACGTCCTTCAACAAGTCCAAGCGGCAAGGCGCGGACGGACGCCAGCGCTGGCCCTCGACGGAATCCATCGCCAAGGTGCTCGATGCGACCGGCGCCTCCATCGACGAATTCTTCATGCTGGCCGATCCCTCGCGCGACGCCGCCCTGCCGCAAGGCGCCTTTCCGCCGCAGGCCGGCTCCATACCCCTTCTGGGCTTCGCCCAGGCCGGTGCCGGCGGTTTCTTCGACGATGGCGGTTTTCCCGCCGGCCAGGGCTGGGACGTCGTCGAGTTCCCGGCCCCGCCCGACCGCAAGGCGGGCGTTTACGCGCTGGAGGTGCAGGGCGACAGCATGCTGCCGCTCTACCGCGACGGCGATGTCCTGATCGTCGAGCCGGGCGCGCAGGTGCGTCGCGGAGACCGGGTGGTGGTCAAGACGCGTGAAGGCGAGGTCATGGCCAAGGTGCTGCATCGCCAGACGGCACGGACGATCGAGCTCGTCTCGCTCAACCCCGAGCATCCCAATCGCAATTTCGATATCGACGAGGTCGACTGGATCGCCCGCATCATCTGGGCCAGCCAGTAAAGGCGGCCTCTCAGCCGCCGTAGAGATTGACCGGGAAATACCGCAGATAGATTTCCTGCAGTCGGCCGTTGCGCGAAAGCGCCAGAAGGGCATGGTCGACGGCGGTAGCGATCGTCGCGTCCTCTTTGCGGAACATGATCGTCATGCCCTCGCCGAGGAATGTTTCCGACATATAGGGACCGTCGAACAGGCGGCAGCAACCGGCCGAATCCGATCCACTCGTCCAGAAGGCGAGCTGCATGCCGTCGCCGAAGACAGCCTCCACCTTGCCGTCCCTGAGCGCCGCAAGCAGCGCGGCGCGATCTGCGAAGGCCTCGGCCCGGATGCGTGGGAAAAACGCCTTCAGCATTGCCTCATGGGCGCTCGAGGCCACGACGCCGACCCGCTTGCCATCGAGCGCCGCCGCCGTATCGCCGGCAGGCGGCGCCGTCCTGGTTACGGCGAAACGCGCCGGAAGACGCATGAAAGGACGGGAGAAGAGGAAGCGCTTGCGCAGGTCCGCCGTGACGGCAACGCCCGCGGCCACCGCCTCGCCGTTGCCGTCGACCAGCGCCGTCTCCAGCTCCGGGAAGGTCACCGCCTGGATCTGGCACCGGTCCATGAGCGCCAGCTCGCGGCAGATTTCGCGCGCGAGATCCACATGGAAGCCAGCGAGCTTGCCGGTCTGGTCAATGAAATTGAAGGGCGGGAAATCCACCGTCGTCAGGAAACGCAAGCGCACGATCCCGGAAAGGTCCGGCCGCGCGATGCGCTCGCGGGTGTCGAACAGGATCGGCAGGTCCACCGAAGTAGGCTCCTGCGCAACGGCCTTCGACGGCATGGCCTGGCCCAACAACAGGCAGAGCGCCAAAAGCCCATAGATTTTCGGAGGTGAATTTCTTCTTTCCCGCATTACAATCAACTCGGAGTTTAGAGGGGACGCGGCCGGTAACCCGGCAGCGGAGGGCTGCATGCGACTGGCAGAATATCCCGACGATATAGGTTTCGCCACAGCAATCGGCATTCTGCCGGCTCCATCCCCGCCGCCCGAGGAACTCCAGGTGCCGGCGCGGCTCATGACGGAGGCCCATCTCTTCCGGCGCCTCGGCCTGCCGAAACCCCTCATCTCCACCATGCTGGTGCGCGCGAAACGCAACGGCACGTCGCTCGAAGCCGAGATGTTGGCCAGCGGCGCGGTGCGCGAGGACACCTATTACGAAGCGCTGGCCGAAATCCTCGACATCCCGTTCCTGCCGCAGCTCGACCCTGCGGAGGTCGAGGATCTGCCGGGCGCCGATACCCAGCTCGTCGAGCCGACCGTGGTGCGGCTGCGCCACCCCAGCCGCGCGCCGACGACGGCGATCGTGCCCAGCGCCGAGCGGCTGGGCTATTTCGGGGAACGGCTGGCGCATTCGCCGATCCTGCGCACGATGATGGCGGCCACCACGCCCACGGCGCTCAGGACGGCGCTCTGGCAGGCCGGCCGCGACCGGCGGCTGCGCGACACGGTCGACGATCTGTTCGCCACCATGCCGGAGGCAAGCGCCCGCATCACGCTGCGCGGCCGGCAAGGCTTCTTTACCGGCTCGGCCCTGACCTTGCTGCTCGTTCTGGCGGTCGTTGCGCCGCTGCTTGCGGCGCTTCTGCTCCACATCGTGCTGAGCCTGCTGTTCTTCGGCACCTTCCTGATCCGCCTGGTCGCCCTGCTCGCCAAATGGCGGCAGGAAAAGCGAGCGGTCGCACCGCCACCGCCGGCACGGCCGCGCCCGGTCTATTCGGTCTTCGTCGCGCTCTACCGGGAAGCCGACGTCGTGCCGCAGCTCATAGAGACGCTGAACAAGATCGAATGGCCGGCCGCGCGTCTCGACATCAAGCTGATCTGCGAGGCGGACGACCAGGAAACGCTCGATGCGCTGGCGCTGACCCGCCTTGGGCCGCAATTCGAGGTCGTCGAGGTTCCGCCCGGCCGCCCGCGCACCAAGCCGAAGGCGCTTTCCTATGCCTTGGGTGCGGCACGCGGCGAATACCTCGTGATCTACGACGCCGAGGATCGTATCGACCCCATGCAGCTCGAAGAGGCATGGCGGACGTTCGAGGCGGGTCCGGCGCATGTCGCCTGCCTGCAGGCGCCGCTCGTCGTCACCAATGCGCAGGAAAGCTGGCTCAGCGCGCTTTTCGCACTGGAATATGCCGGTCTCTTCCGCGTGCTGCTGCCGCGCCTTGCCGCCGCCGGCCTGCCGATGCCGCTCGGCGGCACATCCAACCATTTCCGCACCCGCGTGCTGCAGGACGTCGGCGGCTGGGATCCCTACAACGTCACGGAGGATGCCGATCTCGGGCTCAGGCTCTACCGGCTCGGCTATCGCTGCGGCACGATCACCCGGCCGACCTACGAGGAGGCCCCGACTGGACAGGATGCCTGGCTCGGCCAGCGCACGCGCTGGTTCAAGGGCTGGCTGCAAACCTGGCTCGTGCTGATGCGCCATCCCTCGAGGCTCGTGCAGGACATGGGGCTGTGGCCGAGCCTGGTGTTTCAGGTGCTGATCGGCGGGCTCATTCTCTCCTCTCTCGCCCATCCGCTCATCCTCGCCTATCTCGGCCTCATCACCTGGTCGCTCTTCTTCCAGTCGGCCTTCCTCGTCGGGCCGCTCGAATTCACCCTGTTCACCATCGACATCATCAATATTTTCGGAAGCTATGCGGTGTTCATCGCGCTCGGCCGCGGCGGCATGAGCGGCGGCGAGCAGAAGGCCGTTGGCAAGCACTGGATGAAGACGCCGATCTACTGGCTTCTCCTGTCGCTTGCCGCCTGGCGCGCGGTGGGCGAATTGCGCCGCAACCCCTTCTTCTGGAACAAGACAGCCCATCGCCCCGCGCAGATGCCCAAACGGACGGAGGTTGCCCCGATCAGCGGAACCGGGTGATCATCCCGGCCGCCCGCGAAATCGTCGCAAAGCCGAGACGCATCGGTGGACATGTTTGGAAAGCAGCAGAGGAACTGGAGCGGGTAGCGGGAATCGAACCCGCGCGTTCAGCTTGGGAAGCTGACAGGCTACCATTACATCATACCCGCAAGCGGCGCAGTCATTCAACAGTTCGCGGGGCGTGTCAAGGCCGCTTGGCGGCATCCGGCGGACTTGACCTAGTGGGCGCGAAAATGCTTGGAGAGCTTCAGGCCTTGGGCCTGGTAGTTGGAGCCGACGCCGGAACCGTAAAGTCCTTCGGGCGCGTCCAGCATGTGCTCATAGACAAGGCGGCCGACGATCTGGCCGTGTTCGAGGATGAAGGGCACCTCGTGGCTGCGCACCTCCAGCACCGCACGGCTGCCCGAGCCGCCGGCCGGCGCATGGCCGAAACCGGGATCGAAGAAACCGGCATAATGCACGCGGAATTCGCCGACCAGCGGATCGAAGGGCGTCATCTCGGCGGCGTAGAGCGGCGGCACATGCACGGCCTCGCGCGAGACGAGGATGTAGAACTCGTCCGGATCGAGGATCAACTCATTGCGGCCACGGCTGAAGAGCGGCTCCCAGAAATCGAAGATGTCGTGCTGGTTCTTGCGGTCGACATCGACGACGGAGGTATGATGCTTGCCGCGATAGCCGATGAGGCCGTCCGGGCCGGTGCCCTTGAGGTCGATGGAAAGGGCGATGCCGCCGCCCGAGACATTCGGCGTCTCGCTGGCGACGAGCATGTCGGTGCCATGCAGCGCCAGCAGCTCGCTTTCGCCGAGCAGCGCATTGCCCCGGCGGAAACGGATCTGGGAGAGGCGCGAGCCGCGGCGCACGACGATCGGGAAGGTGCGCGGCGAGATCTCCAGATAGAGCGGGCCGCTGTAGCCCGCGGGGATCTTGTCGAATTCCTGCGCCCTATCGGTGATGACGCGCGTAAAGATATCGAGCCGGCCGGTCGAGCTTTTCGGATTTGCCGAGGCGGCAAGATCGGTCGGCAGATCGAGGCTTTCCATCAGCGGCACGATATAGACGCAGCCCGTCTCCAGCACCGCCCCCTCGGCAAGGTCGATGACATGCAGCTTCAGCCGGTCGAGCTTGTCGGCGACGAGATTGGCGGGACCGGGCAGGAAGCTGGCGCGCACGCGAAAGGCCTTCGCGCCGAGGCGAAGATCGAGGCTCGCCGGCTGGATCTGGTCGCCGTCGAGGTCCGCCTCGCTCTTGAGCCGGCCGCTTTCGAACAAGCCGCGAATGGCGTGATCCGCCAGAATGCCCGTGCTGCGTGTTGCAGAAGCCATGATGATACCGCCCTGTCAGAGGGCCGCACAAAACCAAATGCCGGCAATTGACGCAAGCGCGGGCGCGCAGTATTAGCAGATTATCCCGTGGTGATTTGGCCGGCCGGCTTGCAGCCACGTAAAACAAGTAGCTAAAAAGGCCGGGTATCGAACCGGCCTGCTTACGCGGCCGGTTTTTTTGTTTGAAGGCGACGATCACATGAGCAAGTCCTGGCGCCCGGCCACCCAACTCGTCCACGGCGGCACCACCCGTTCGCAGCATGGCGAAACCGCGGAGGCGATCTTCCTCACGCAGGGGTTCGTCTATGACACGTCGGCAGCCGCCGAAGCCCGCTTCAAGGGCGAGACGGACGGCTTCATCTATGCCCGCTACGCCAGCCCCACCAACGACATGTTCGAAAAGCGCATGTGCCTTCTGGAAGGCGCCGAGGATGCGCGCGCCACCGCCTCCGGCATGGCCGCCGTTTCCGCCGCGATCCTCTGCCAGCTCAAGACCGGCGACCATATCGTCGCCGCCCGCGCGCTCTTCGGTTCCTGCCGCTGGGTGGTCGAGACGCTCGCGCCGAAATACGGCATCGAATGCACGCTGATCGACGGCCGCGACCTTTCCAACTGGGAGACGGCGATCCGCAAGAACACCAAGGTCTTCTTCCTCGAAAGCCCGACCAATCCCACGCTGGAAGTGATCGACATTGCCGGCGTTGCACGGCTTGCCAACCTGATCGGCGCCAAAGTGGTCGTCGACAACGTGTTCGCGACGCCGCTTTTCCAGAAGCCGCTGGAACTCGGCGCGCATATCGTCGTCTATTCGGCCACCAAGCATATCGACGGCCAGGGCCGCTGCCTCGGCGGCGTCGTGCTCTCCGACAGGGAATGGATCAACGAGCACCTGCAGGACTACTTCCGCCACACGGGCCCGGCCATGTCGCCGTTCAATGCGTGGACGCTTCTGAAGGGCATCGAGACTCTTCCGCTCCGTGTCAGGCAGCAGACCGAGAATGCAAGCCGCATCGCGGATTTCCTCGCCGAGCAGAGCCAGGTCGCCCGGGTGATCTATCCGGGCCGCAAGGATCACCCGCAGGCCGATATCATCGCAAAGCAGATGTCGGGCGGATCGACGCTCGTCGCCTTCGAGCTGAAGGGCGGCAAGGACGCGGCCTTCGCGCTGCAGGATGCGCTTGAGATCGTCAAGATCTCCAACAATCTCGGCGACGCAAAGAGCCTCATCACCCATCCGGCAACGACGACCCACAAGAACCTGACCGACGAGGCGCGCGCCGAACTCGGCATCTCGGCCGGCACGGTCCGCCTTTCGGCAGGCATCGAGGACAGCGAAGACCTCATCGAGGATTTTGCGCGGGCGCTTTCGAAGGTGCAGGCCTGACATTACCGGCCGAATAGGCGAACGGGAAGCGCCGGCCGGCAAGGCCGGTGCAGAGCGCTGACAAACCTCACTCCTTACCCGCCGTCACCCTGCTTGGTTGGCCTGCGGATCTGCCGGCGTTCCAAGATGCACGGGACAGGCCCGAGCATGACGAAGGAGAGGTCAAAGCCGGTGGTTTTTGCTTATCCTTGACGAAACCACATTCGTGTAGAATAGCAGAAGCAATCAGTTCAAGGCTTGCCCATGTATCGTGCGCTGACCCGCGACATCGAAGTGACCGTAGAGCCGTATTATCTGGCCGATCAGTCCGATCCCGACGACAGCCGCTATGTTTGGGGATACCGGGTGGTCATCGCGAACCATTCCGACGTCGCCGTGCGGCTGGTGACGCGCTACTGGCACATCACCGACCAGAACGGCCAGGTCGACGAGGTGAACGGCCCCGGCGTGATCGGCGAACAGCCGGTGCTGCGCCCCGGCGACACCTATGAATATTCCTCCGGCTGCCCGCTCGAAACCCCGTCCGGCATCATGTTCGGCCGCTACCGGATGGAAGCGGAGAATGGCGAAGCCTTCGACGTCGCCATCCCGGCCTTTTCGCTCGACACGCCGGGGCAGGCACGCACGCTCAATTGAGCGTGCGGATCACTGGCCCTACTGCGGCAGCACTTCCGCTGCCTCGAAGCGATAGGTCGTCGAGCAGAATTCGCAGGTGACCGCGATCTCGTTCTCCTCATCCGCCGTATGCGCGATCTCTTCCGCGCTGAGGCCGGCGAGAACGCCCTTCAGCTTCTCGCGCGAGCAGGAGCATCGGTCGAAGACCTGCTGCGGCGGGTAGACGCGCACGCCCCGCTCGTGGAAAAGGCGGTAGAGCAGTCGTTCGGTGCCGACAGTGGGATCCGTCAGCTCGTCGGCATCGATCGTCTCGACCATGGTCCTGGCTTCCGCCCAGTTGTCGTCCTCCGCGACGCGGTGGCCAGCCTCGTCGCCGTCGCCGCCCGGAAGATCGGCCTGACGCATGCGCTCCGGCGCCTGCGGCAGGAACTGCGCGACCATGCCGCCGGCCCGCCAGCGATGGCGCGCCTTGCCATCGGCATCGCGGTCATAGAGTTCGGCGACGCCGAGGCGCACCTTGGTCGGGATCTGCTCCGACTGGCGAAAATAAACGCCGGCGATCTCTTCCAGCGTATGGCCGTCGAGCGGGACTATGCCCTGGTAGCGCTGGGTATGCGCGCCCTGGTCGATGGTGAAGGCGAGAATGCCCTTGCCGAGCAGCTCATGCGGCTCCGTCCTGCCTTCGGCAATCGCCGCGTCGAGCGCGGCCTGGTCGAAGCGGGCGTAGGCACGCACGTTCTCCGGCGCGGAAAAGTCGGCGACAAGCAGGTCGACGGGACCGTCGCCCTTGGTCTGGACGATCAGCTTGCCTTCGAATTTCAGCGAGGTGCCGAGCAGAACGGTCAGCGTGATCGCCTCGGCCAGGAGGCGGGCGACGGGCGCGGGATAATCATGCCGGCCCAATATGCCGTCGAGCATCGGGCCGAGCTGAACGGCGCGTCCGCGCACATCGAGGCCTTCCACCTGGAACGGCAGGACATGGTCGTCGCCGGCAAAGCCAGGCTCGCCGAGTTTCAGGGCATTTTCTGCCATCATCGTTCTGCTCCTTGCACGCCGTGATGCCGGCGGGCGTTCGGCCCGGCCGCTTCGAACAGCGTTCCACCGTGATTGAGCGCTCCCTGCGATGCGATCATTCCACACCGGGCAGGCAGGCGCCAGAGAAAGCGCCGTGCAGCGCCTCGTGATGGCCCCTAGATCGTGCGGCGATCCGCGATTTTCAAGTCCGCCGTCAGACGGCGCCGAAGCACCAGGCAAGGATCGATTTCTGCGCGTGGAGGCGGTTCTCCGCCTCGTCGAACACCACCGATTGCGGTCCGTCGATCACCTCGTCCGTCACCTCCTCGCCGCGATGGGCCGGCAGGCAATGCATGAAGAGCGCCTTCTCGCCGGCGCGCGCCATGAGCTGCTTGTTGACCTGATAGGGCTGGAAGATGTTGTGGCCGCGGGCACGATGCTCCTGGTTCATCGAGACCCAGGTATCGGTGACGACGAGGTCGACGCCGTCGACGATGGCGTCGGGATCATGGCCCAGCAGGATGTTGCCGCCATTGTCACGCGCCCAGTTGAGAATCCTGTCGTCCGGCTCGGACCCCATCGGCACGGCCATCTTCATCGTGTAGCCGAAGCGGGCCGAGCCCTCCACGAAGGAATGCAGCACGTTGTTGCCGTCGCCCGTCCAGGCGAAGGTCTTGCCCTTCGTGGAGCCGCGATGCTCCTCGAAGGTCATGACGTCGGCCATGATCTGGCAGGGATGGGTAAGGTCGGTCAGCGCGTTGATGACGGGCACGGTGGCGTGCTCGGCAAGTTCGAGCAGGCGCGCATGATCCGTGGTGCGGATCATGATGGCGTCGACATAGCGCGACAGGACCTTCGCGGTGTCGCCGATCGTCTCGGCGCGGCCGAGCTGCATTTCCGTGCCCGACAGGAACAGCGTCTCGCCGCCGAGCTGGCGCATGCCGACATCGAAGGAGACGCGCGTTCGGGTGGAGGGTTTCTCGAAGATCATCGCAAGCATCTTGCCGGCGAGCGGCTTGGCTTCCGTGCCGGCCTTGCTGGCGGCCTTGCGCTTGTGCGCATCGTCCATGATGACGCGAAGATCGCTCTCCGAAACGGCGGAAAGGTCGAGGAAATGCTTGGCCATGATCTGTCCTGTTTATCCGGTCCTGCTTACGCGGCCTTGGCGGCCGAGAGCTTTTCGGCTGCCCGCTCGATGCGTGCGAGCCCCTCGCGCGCTTCCTGTGCCGTAACGGTGAGCGGCGGCACCAGCCGCAGCATGTTGTCGCCCGCCAGAACGGCGAGCATCTTTTCCGCACGCACGGCCTTGAGCAGGTCGGCGGCCGGAACCTTCGCCTTGATGCCCAGCATCAGGCCTTCGCCGCGAATGTCCTCGATCACGTCGGGGAAACGATCCTTCAGCGCCGCCAGCCCCTGCCGGAAGACGAGGGCCATGTCACGCACGTGATCGAGGAAGCCGTCTTCGAGAACGACGTCGAGCACGGCATTGCCGACGGCCATGGCGAGCGGATTGCCGCCATAGGTGGAACCGTGCGTGCCGGCGATCATGCCGGAGGCCGCCTCGGCCGTCGCAAGGCAAGCGCCGAGCGGGAAACCGCCGCCGATACCCTTGGCGACCGCCATGATATCCGGCGTGACGCCGGACCATTCATGGGCGAACAGCCGCCCGGTGCGGCCGACCCCGCATTGCACCTCGTCGAGGATGAGCAGCAGGCCGTATTCGTCGCAGAGCCGGCGCAGTTCCTGCATGAATTCCTTGGTCACCGGGCGAATGCCGCCCTCGCCCTGGACCGGTTCTATGAGGATCCCCGCCGTCTCCTCGGTAATCGCATCCTTGACGGCGGCGATATCACCGAAGGGGACCTGAAGGAAACCGGGCGCCTTGGGACCGAAACCTTCGATATACTTTTCCTGCCCGCCCGCCGCGATCGTGGCGATCGTACGGCCGTGGAAGGCGCCTTCGAAGGTGATGATGTGGAACTTGCCGGCATGCCCCTTGGCGAAATGATAGCGCCGCGCCGTCTTGATCGCGCATTCCAGCGCCTCGGCGCCGGAATTGGTGAAGAACACCTTGTCGGCGAAGGTGGCGTCCGTCAGCCGGCGGGCAAGGCGCTCCTGGCCGGGAATCTCGTAGAGGTTGGACAGGTGCCAGACCTTGTCGGCCTGGTCCTTCAGCGCAGCGACGAGATGGGGATGGGCATGACCCAGCGAATTGACCGCGACGCCGGCGGCGAAATCGAGATATCGCTCGCCGTCCT
>Ga0182742_1001751_pt1 | contig 26403 bp, 20 predicted proteins | sample eDN5th37CBELigMG_FD_128880 | JGI IMG/M metagenome (GOLD analysis project Ga0182742, IMG submission 128880) | Enriched Miracle-Growth compost microbial communities from Emeryville, California, USA - eDNA 5th pass 37_C BE-Lig MG (version 2)... ...
AAACATACATCCTTGTGCTTGGAGAGTTTGGAAGAACACTAAAGCATTATACAAGAGGTGTGACCTTTGAAATAAACAATTGGTCCCTCGAATATTTCTCGTTTGAGGAGTGGTTTACTGTCAGCTGCGAAGTCAAGGACGGAAAGCTCCGGGATTATTATTGCAATATCAACCAACCCGCTGCCATTCTTGACGGGAAAGTTACCTTCGTGGATGTAGATTTGGATTACGTGAAGAGAGACGGCGTGTGGAAGGTCATTGACGAAGAAGAATTTGAAGCTAACGCAATAAAATATCAGTATCCTACAGGCCTGATCGCTGACGCGCGGAACGGGTTAATCCGGCTGCAGCAACGGGTGAGGAATCAACAATTTCCTTTCGACGGGCTATTTGAACGATGGGTACCGATCATTCAAGATCAATTCATCAACAAGAAAAGAAAATAAGAGCAAGTAATATCGGAAACGGAGAGAACAGTTATGGCAAGCGGGAAAGTTCGGAGTGATGTGCGTCCGGGCATAGAAGTAAATATCGTGTTGAAAAAAGACCAGCGAACAGGCGCTTTGACGCGAGGCATCGTTAAGGATATATTGACAAATTCGCCTACACATCCACATGGGATCAAAGTTCGGCTTCAAGACGGACAGGTAGGAAGAGTACAAGAAATACTAAGTGAAAGCTGAGTTACTGAAACATAATGAAGATGAAATGAAGGCCACTTCGCGGGAACCGCCAAGTGGCTTTTTCGCATTACTCCGTTTGTTTCGAAGCTGATTCCTGCGTCTCATTAGGCATCAATTCTTTGTCGTATTCATCTTCTTTATCAGGAACCCCGTAGTCATTGGAGATATTCGGGGGTCTATTGTTTAATATTTGGTTATCCTCGTTGTCTAAAACGGGTCTTTCCGGCAACGTAATCACCTCCGTGTTCAGCATATGAGATAGCTTGTACGGATGATTTGGGAAATATTCGAAAAGAAAGGAAAGCGGCCTAATTTTAGGACCACCTGCCCGTGTTGGACAAGAAATGGGCAGGGTCATACTCCCCATTTTTCTCGAAAAGCTTCTACAAACGTTTTCATTTGTGGTACATTGTAATATATCATTTTTTTAAGGAGGTAAGAATGATTAATAGTGGAAAGCAATTCCGCCATAGGCTCCTTATCTCTTTTACAGCAATTGTCCTTGTATGCACTGCTCCATTGACCGCGGCGGCAAGCCATGGCGAGGTCGTTGAAGATGTGTCGATCCTCGTGAACGGGACGCAAGTAGAACTGGAGGACCCTGTTCGCATGTTGGAGGGCAGGTTATTCCTGCCGATTGCACAAATCGCAAGTTTGTTTGGCGCAACCGTGGGATGGGATGGGGAAAAGGAAGCAGCAACCATAAAAACTGCGGCAGGCGATACGATTATGCTGCGTGACGGAGTGCCGACCGTATATGTGAACGAAACTCGATATATTTTAGACCAAGCACCTTTCTTAGATAATGGCAAAATGCATGTGCCGATTCGATATGTGGCGAACTTATTGCAAGCGTCAGCATTGTGGAACGATGAGCAACGAATTGCGGAAATCACAGCAACTGAATCGGTGGACGAAGTGATTGCAGCCAGTTTTACCGAGGCGGAGCCCTACACCGAAGAAGACTTCATGTTACTGGCTAAGCTCACGCAAGTCGAAGCCGGTTATGAATCATACGAAGGTCAACTCGCCGTAGCCAATGTGATATTAAATCGTGTGAAAAGTTCAAAGTTTCCGGATACGATCCGGGATGTCATCTATTCCGGTAAGCAATTCCCGCCGGCCCATAACGGACTGTTGGATAAAGCAGAACCGAACGAAAGTGTGCTGCGCGCCGTTCAGGATGCATTGGATGGCAAAAACAATGTCGAGGACGCGGTATATTTCCACAATCCGAAAGTCGATGGGGGCTCATACTGGAAAAAACTAAAAGCGGTAGTGACCATCGGCAATCATAGATTCTTGAAATAAAGCAGGAGCCTTCTTTCGAAGGCTCCTGTTCTTTTTCCTCACTTTCATAGTCTTTGACAAAACTAAAGCATTTAGTTTATTAATAATAGAGGAGGCATAAGAGTAGTAGCAGGAGGTAGATGATGACACCCAAGCGAGGAGTTACTTTGCAGCAAATCGTGCAAACCGCAATAGAAATTGCTGACCGTCAAGGGTTGCCCAGTGTAACGCTATCGGCGGTTGCAGAACGGTTAGAAATTCGGACACCTTCCCTATATAACCATGTGAATGGGATGGAAGGTTTGATCAACCTTTTAGCTGTAACCGGTTTGAATACATTACTACAATCTATACGCGGGGCGAAGGACGGGAAAGTTGGACAAGAGGCTCTATTGGCAATTGCTGAGGAATATGTTGCATTTGCCCGCAAGCATCCGGGGCTGTACAACGCTATGCTGCATCCGCTCCGCTCCGATGATCCGGATTATTTGCAGGCGTCGCGGGGAATATCAGAGGTGCTGGTTGAAGCTGCGAGGGAATGCGGCATTGCTGGGAACGAAGAAATACATATCGTTCGGGGATTACGGAGTTTACTGCACGGATTTGTTGCGCTTGAATCGGGCGGAGCCTTCGGAACGGAGATTCGAGTGAACGACAGCCTGCAATACAGTGTGAAACGTTATATTTTTCAACAAACCTAAACAGGATATTATTTTCAACATCCCATCACACAGATGGGATTTTTTTGTTTTCCATGTATTGACAGGTTGTATGATCGATAATATACTGATGAAGAATAAATATCCCTAAATATACTAAAATTTAGGGAAATTTTTTTCAATCCTTATTTTAAGTAGGAGGGGTTGCTTATGAGGAGTAAAAGGCTTGTCTTTATTGCTTTTTTGGTGATCTCATTGTTGGTATCACAGGTGAGTCTTGTAATGGCTGCAGATCAAGAAGGGGATTTTAACACCTCAGTAGACGTTGGACTAAATGGTTTAGTTAATTTGGCTAAAGGTAAACCAGTAACCATCTCACAACTTGATTCTGAATTTGACAACATTCAAGGTATCGGTAATTACGGTTTGGAAACACCCCTCAACCGAGCTGGAATGTTAACGGATGGAAAGTACGGGGATACACGGAACTGGGCGAATACAACAGATTGGTTTGTACATTATCGCAAGCTTAGAAGAGAAGTTGTTATTGACTTAGGGGATATACATACTGTGAATCGAATCTCAACCGGATTTGGCATGAGAGGAGATGTGGGGATCGCTCCTCCAATTAATGTGAGGTTTTACGTTTCGAACGACGGTGAGCAATATAGCTATTTAGGGTTAAGCAGTCCGGATACGCCTCTATACTTCGAACATACCCTTGGCGTTAATGACATGCACCGGAAAACGTATACATTGGATCGCACTTTAGAAGGCGATGAACTTCATGTGCAAGCGCGATTTGTAAAATTGGTATTTACAATTAACATCTTCGGCTGGATGGATGAGATTGAAGTGTGGGGCCAAGAAGGTATTGCAGATGGAGCGCTGAAACCTGAACCCCGGCACGATGATCTTACATACAACGACTATGCGGCACCCGGCAGCGCTTCTTCCGCGGAAATTAGGGATCAGTTCTTATGGTATTCCGGTCCGATGGATAATCCGTACTTCACGGATTGGAATCAAGAAAATGTGAAAGCGTTCTTGGCTTACTTAAATATTTATGGGGAAATTCAGGATTGGTTGTTCGACGATATTTTGGCTTTGCCGGTAACTCAAATCATTACTCCAAGCGGGGTTGGAAAATTTATTACCAAAGATGACCTGCTAGCTTACTTGGATTTTATTTTTAAAGAAGATACACAATTAGGTGCGATAAACAGCGCGGTCGCCGAGGTGAACAAAGCCTTGAAGACCAATCGCAAAGTACGTGTGAACATGGCGATTCCATTCATAGAAGAAAGCTCCAATTTTGGCGATATTATCGGGGATGGAAGTGTGTTAAGCCTTAGATCGGAGGATTTCGCCAACCAAGTAGAAGATCCTTTCAGTTACGAAGGCCGCCTGCAAATGGAAACGCTTGCTTTTGAGAACAAAAAGACAGCGGTTCGTTGGTACATCGATGAAGTCGAACGAAGATTCGCAGAGATGGGATACGAAAACCTGGAGTTGAACAGCTTTTACTGGTACCACGAGCGTATTTATGAACAGCTTGGAGAAGCGGAATTGATTCAAGCGACTGCCGAGTATCTAAAGGGGAAACATTATTATTTCACGTGGATTCCATACATTGGACCCGGCTCGGCCGTTATTTGGAGAGACCTTGGATTTACAACAGCTTCCATTCAGCCGAATTTTGCATTCGGCAATTCGAAGAAAGCTATGTTCCCTGCCATAGCAGATTTGGCGAAAGAGGTTGGCGGAGCGCTGGAAATCGAATATGACGATTACAGAACGTTAGCTCAATATTTGAACTATGGTTACGAGCTTGGCTATATGGATCTTGCGCACAACACGTACTATTTAGCCGCAATGCCAATCGTTGAAGGAGCATTTGCGTATACGCCCGTCTCCGAAACTCGCACCATCGATGCAATGTCCGCGATCCGAAGAGGGGTGTACGACCGCATCTATCAATACGTAAAAGGTGAGTACACACCCACCTTCGGCATGACCCTTCTTACGAATTTTACGGATCCATCTAATGTTGGTGTGAGTGCGATGCTGCCGCTCGCGGATCATTTCGTAGAAGGAGAATTCCGTCTTCACTACGATTCCTCGGCTGTCAATTATAAGGATTTTGTTGTGCCGGGAGCATTGCAAGGGAAAGGCGAGTTTACGGTGAACGAAGTGTCGCCCGGCAAACTGAGCATTCAATTCAAATTATTAAACCCGGAAGATGCAATATCCGCGGACTTGCAGCAAGCGCGCAACCCGATGGCAGGAGCGCCTGCCTTGATCACGCTTCAATTCTCGAAGAAGGAGAATCAAGAAAGCGTTAACTCCCGAATGTTTGCGGTTGCGGATGACGCCATCATGACCGATAGCAACGGCAGGAAATATTCTATTTTTAGTGAAACGGACATTATCGACAATACACCGGAAGCAGAACTCGCTCAAGCTTTCCTTAGCGTACGTAAAGCGGAACAAACGATGGACAAAGCAGATGTGCTGGAGGCAAGACTTAAGGTCGTAAAGCTGCCGAACAGTCCCGTCCGAAAGCAATTGATGGATCGGTTAACCGAAGTGACGAAGAATCGTTAATGATATCAAGGGGGATAAGCAAACATGTTGATAAAAGCGAAAAATAGAGTTTTTCTGCTTGCGGTCTTATCTGTGATTCTTCTGATCACAGCTTGCACGGGCGGGAACACCGGAGGAAACACCGCAGGCAACAATAACAGCAATAACTCTGGAACAACGTCGGAAACAGGGGGGACGGTCAAGAATAACGCTTCGGAAGGAACAGCAGCGCCGTCGGAAGACCCGGAAAAACATGTAACGTTGGAGTGGCTGACTTATCAATACGGCCAGGTGGACGATAACGCACCGGCTAAGAAGATGCTTGAGGAGAAATTCAACGTAACGTTTAATATTTGGTACATTGATGTGACCAAGCGAGATGAGTTATTAGGAGTGAGATTGGCGGCGGGAGATATACCGGATTTTATGACCGTGTATTCCTCCGCGGATTTAGTGAAGTTCATGGAGCAAGGAATTATTACCGGCTACACGGAAGAAGAATTGAACGAGTATATGCCCAATTATAAGAAACTAATCGACAAGTATGATCCTAATATTTGGAGATATGCGAAATACGGTGATCAGTATATCGGAATTCCTAGTATTGCGGAAGGCGGCATCAGCTTGGCGGTAGCATGGCGGAAGGATTGGCTGGAAAATGTGGGCATTACGAAAATTCCAGTAACTTTGGAAGAAACAGAGAAAGCTTTATACAAATTCCGTAACGAAGATCCAGATCAGAACGGAAAGAAGGACACGTACGGTTTATCCCAAAGCGGAATGGTTAATATTTATGGAGCGTTTGGCGTTTATCCGGAGTTCTGGACCGTTCGTGACGGCAAAATGGTATGGAGCGGAATTTTGCCGGAGACGAAACAGGCGCTGGCGACGTTGCGGAAATGGAAGGAGGACGATGTGATTACGCCGGAGTGGGTATTGGGTGAAAATCAAGGCGGCTATTGGGCGGTCTCGCATGAGTTTGTCAACGGTAGAATCGGGTATTCGTCTCACGGAATGAGCTATCACTGGAACCCGGATATGACCAAAGAAACCGGCGGAGCTCCGGGCGATAATGTGAAAATGACATTGGAACTGAATCCGAATGCGAAGATCGGATACGGACAACCGCCGATCGGACCGGAAGGTAAATTTGGAAATATTACTCCGGACTTCATCGGAACAACCTATCTGGCATTCGGGAAGAACGCGGACTCTGAGAAGAAGCATCGTATTATGAAAATTTGGGATACAATTTACGGTGATTTCGACACATGGATGGCAGTGAAGTGGGGGGAAGAAGGCGTTCATTACCAGAAGGGTCCGGACGGAAACAGTGTCATTCGCACCGAGGAATATAAAACCAACGACGCACAAGCGAAAGCCGGTCTAAACATTACATTCGCTCCGCTCGATCAACCGGATTTCCGGTTGTCGTTATCCAATCCGAAAGGGTTAGAGGTGCGTGATGAGTTGTTTGTTTGGGAGGGCGCCGGTTACAGCAATGCTTTGAAATCCGCGCTGCCGTCGGAAGGGAAATATATGCAAAATCTTGTAAAGCTTCAACAGGATGTGTTTACTGCCATTATTAACGGAGAAAAGCCACTTGAATATTTCGATGAGTTCGTGAAGATGTGGAAATCTGATGGCGGCGATCAGTTAACGGAAGAAGCAAATCAGTGGTACTCAAGCATTCAATAATATCACCGGCATAACAATGCGGCCTGCCGGTACACCCGGCCGGCCGCAATGGATTTGCCCAAGAGGTGAATTCCTTTGCAGAGATGGATTAGATCTTATTGGAAGAACCGTTATTTATTTTTGATGCTATTTCCTTGCTTGCTATATTTTCTGATATTTAAGTATCTTCCAATGTATGGCGTGATATTGGCTTTCAAGCAATACCGGTTTATCGACGGGGTTTTTGGCAGCCCGTGGGCGGGCTTCGCCAATTTCGAGACATTGTTTCATGGCAGGGATTTTCCCAACGCTTTTCGCAATACGATCATTATAAGCTTCTATAAATTAGTGTTTGGCTTTCCGGCGCCGATTCTATTGGCGGTTTTGTTGAATGAGCTCCGGCTTGTGCTATACAAGAGATTCGTGCAAACCTTAAGCTATCTTCCGCATTTCCTTTCATGGGTCGTATTGGCGGGAGTTTTTATGGAATTGTTTTCTCCGACCAGAGGAATTATCAATTATGTAATTGCTTTGTTCGGGGGTCAGGAAATCTTTTTCTTTGGCGATAAACAATGGTTCCGGACGCTGCTCGTTTCCACTGACGTATGGAAAAGTGTTGGCTGGGGATCGATTATATATTTAGCTGCTTTGTCCAATGTAGATCCGTCCTTGTATGAAGCCGCTGTAGTAGACGGTGCGAACCGGTTCCGGCAAATCTATCATATTACATTGCCGACATTGGTTCCTGTTGTTACGATCATGTTTATTTTCGCTGTCGGGGGAATCATCGGCGGCGATGATTTCGATCAGATCTTTAACTTTTATAATCCTGCAGTCTACGAAGTTGCCGATGTACTAAGCACTTATACGTACAGAATAGGGATCACTAGAATGGAATATGGCTTAGCGACAGCTTCCGGATTATTTCAAAATATTATCGCTTTAATCCTAATCATTACCACCAATTACGTAGCAAAACGTTATAATGAATATGGCATTTGGTAAGGGGGACATCACATGTCTGTAACGATCGGGAAGCCGTCTATCGGCGAGCGGATATTTGATATTTCGAACGTCGCGGTTTTGGGTTTATTGGCTGTGACGACGGTGTATCCATTTCTTAATGTGCTTACAGTTTCGTTCAGTACCCCGACGGCTGCGAATGAGTATGGATTAAAGTTATGGCCTAAAGAAGCGACGTTAGAGGCGTATAGATCCGTATTTTCCAATCCGTATATTTGGACAGGATACGCGAACACATTGTTTCGGACCATTGTCGGTACAACGTTAAACGTCATGTTTTCGGTGCTGTGCGCTTACCCGTTGTCCAAAAGATACTTACCGAATCGAAATCTGTACACATTATTTATTATTTTCACGATGTTTTTCAGCGGGGGACTGATCCCAAATTATTTGTTAGTGAAGGAGCTTGGATTATTAGACAGCCGCTGGGCTTTGATTTTACCGGGTTTGATCGCGCCTTTTACCATGATCATTGTACGAAATTTTTTTATGTCATTGCCTGCGGAAGTGGAAGAATCGGCGAAGATCGACGGGGCCGACGACCTTAAGGTGTTATATTCGATCGTGCTGCCCGTATCGAAACCGATTATCGCAACCATATCGTTATGGTATGCGGTAGCCCATTGGAATGCGTGGTTTGACTCTTTGCTGTACATTCACGACCCTAATAAGACAGTGCTTGGGACCGTTTTGCAGAAAATTGTTGTTGAAGGCTCTCAAGAGTTTCAGGATTTTGAGAAAGCCCAGGTTGGAATGGGAATTACGGTGACTCCGGATATCATCAAAGCGGCTACCATTATGGTGGCAACCTTCCCGATTCTTTGTGTGTATCCGTTTATTCAAAAATATTTCGTGAAGGGCGTTATGATTGGCTCATTAAAGGGTTAACAAGGAGGCAAAGACAATAGATGGAGCCTATTACTATTTTAAAGCCGAAGTTTGGGGTGTACTTTACTCCGGATGACGTAAACCAGGCTAAACGAAATATCGCTGCATATCCATGGGCAAAGAAAGCATTCGAAACCATAGAGGAAGAATGCCGGGAGCATATGAAGTTATCCGACAGGCAAGTGTACGACGCGATTATCGGCATGCATCAAGGAACTTTTGCTTACGGTATATCGGGGTGCCCGCATTGCAGCGCGCCTTTGCCGTTCGAATTGAAAGACCAGAAAGGCCTCTTCTCCGGATTGGAGGATTTGCCTCGAAAAACCTTCACGTGCGCCGCATGTCATATGACCTTCCCGAATGAAGCTTATCCGGATGATGGGCATGGATTTGAACAGGACGGCAAAGCTTACTATATTATCGGAATGTGGAATTTTTATCACGGCGTGCGGCTTCTCGGCGGGGTCCGGAATCATGAAGGGTTGGTAACTAAGCTGGTAACAATGTACATGCTCACGGGAGAACGCGCTTACGCCGAGAAAGCAATCGTCCTATTGGATGCATTCTCCGCAATTTTCCCGGGCAGTATCGGCCCGAGGGATTTTACCGATTTTGGCAGTGATTTTGAAATTGGCAGGCTGCACTTATTAACAAGCATCGTTCACAGAGTGAAAATTTGGCTGGCTCATGATTATGATTGGTTATTTATGTTGCCTGAGCTGGATCAGCCCTCCAAAGCATTGCAATTGCTTGGCAGAGAGGGGACCATCCGCGAAAACATTGAATATATGTTGAACGATTACATGTTAAGCGAACCGGGCGGGCCTGTTTACGATCTAACGGACGGCCAAATGACGAATTTGCAAAATCATGAAGCGGATGGAGTAAGAGCGATGCTCGCAGTAGGACTGGTATTAGGAAACCGGGAGTACTGCGAATGGGGATTGAAGTCCCTTGAGGCATATATTTATAATGCGATTGGCCGCGACGGCATGTACTTTGAAAGCTCCTTCGGATATTCATTATTCGCGTCTTCGGTGTTTCTTGACCTCGCGCTTTTATCATGCCGGGCAGCCGACTTATTGGAGAAGGAAGTAAATAATCCATTTGCCGATAACCGATTCTACCGCTTCGCCGTTGAGAATCCGTTGGATATGCTGTGTGAGGGGCACTTGCCAAGCTTCGGAGATTGGGGGGCTGATCGGGTTCGGGGCAATACGCCTGATATGAAAACTTGCACAGAGGTCTATCGAGCCGCACAGTTTTTCTACCACTTCACTCCGAATGATGTGATTCGGGAGAATGCCGGGTCGGCATTGATGTTTCTTTACCCGATGGTGGAAGGAAATTTGGGGGGACGTTGTGCCGAATTGTTCTTTGCGCATAATGGGGTTCACAGCCCGATCCGCAAGCCCCAGCTTAAAGAGGATGAACCGACGGTCATGGGGCAAGCGGGGATATCGATTATTCGCAAGAACAATACCGCGGCATTAATGCGTTATGGAAGAAACAGCACACATGCACATGACGATATTTTAAGCTATGTATACTATAAAGAAGGGCAAGAAATTTCCGCTGATATCGGTTATGGCGTCTATGGTACGAATGCTCACTATGGATGGGCATCCAAAGCGATCGCTCATAATACGGTCGTCGTGAACCGGGATCAGATGATTGGAAAGAACCAATTGTTTAAACCGTTCTCAGGCGGCGAACTGACAACGATCTACAATCACGAAGATGTAAGTGTCATGGAAGGAGATGCTACGTCGCTCTACAAAAGCAGCGGAGTATCCATGTACCGGCGCATGGTAGGGCTGGTAAACACAGTCGATGGTGATTCCTATACGATTGACTTCTTCCGAGTGGAAGGCGCCAGGACTGCAGACTTCGCTTTCCATGTGTTTCATGATAACAGCACGTTGGAGATGCAAGAAGTAAGCCCTTCTCATAGAGCTCATTGGACCCTCGCCGGTGTGGACAGCCCCGAGAAATTATATTTTGATGAACCGGGAAAAAGTTTCGGCGAGCGTTTAACGACAGGCGAGACATTCGTACCGTTGTTCCCAGGGGAAAAACCCCGGCTTTGGACCACTGAATTAAATAACGGGTATGGATATATTTACAATGTGAAGGAATATAAGCCTGAAGCCAATGTATTTCGAGCGTTATGGAAATCAGTGAACGGAGACAGCTATTATTATTACGGATTGTGTGAACTGGAAGATCGTCTCTTTACCGGTTATGCACCGAGCTTGGAAGGGGACCGGAAACACGGAATTCTCGTTCATCGCGGTGCACACCCTGATGTGCAATTTGCTGTTGTTGCGTATTGCGGATTATTGGATGAAACCAGGAGCCGCGAAGTAACGAATCCGATCCGGGAAGTAAAGAAATTGCAAGCGGAAGGAGCGAACGTCACCGCGCTTGCCGTTCATTTTCTGAATGGTATGGTGGATTACTGGATTTACAGCCCTGCAGCGCAAATGATGAAGGTATTAGCTCACGGAGTGGAGTGGAAGGTGAACGGCCGCTGCGGTATGCTTCGGCTTGATTCTGAAGGGCGTGTTGTTGAAGCGCATTGTATTTTAGCAGCGTCTATGACTTATGGAGAATTTCAAAAGACAGGGAAAGAGGATGCTTGGTTTCTAATCGATCAAGTTGACGAAACGAGCGGGACTGTGTGGATTGCTTCTGCACCACCTCCGAATTATTCGCCGAAATATGTTCGCGTCCGCCGTAAAGAAGGCAAGGAATCCATGGTTTATACAATTAAGGGGTTGTATCAGTCAGGAAGAAGAACTGCTATTAAACTTACAGATTCTTTCATCTTGTCGAAAGGGGTTGTTCAATTCGCAACGGATACAGAAATTCAAACATTGTATCCGATCCCGCTCGGAGTTGGGCTTGAAGGTGAAAGTCCTTTCATCGGCAAGAAAATTGTCGGGCAGCTTGGGGGGCTGGGTACGATAACGGAAGCTCCCGAGATGAAGAGATTGTTCGTTCATGTGATTCGTTCCTTCTCGGAAGGAGAAACATTCGATATCATCGATCTTGAACCCGGTTATGAGCTTCAGTGGGTTTAACCGCTTATGCCGCCATGAAAAAATTGGCGGTATTTTATTTCATGAATTATGTAAACGCTGTTATAATAAATAAATCGGATTTCTATATTTTCATTGAGAGAGGTCACATCATGTCTCATGGCAATATTTTGTTGATGTTGCAGAGCGTTTACCCGTCATTAACGAAAGCGGAACAGAAGGTGGCTGATACTGTATTAAGTAATCCGGAACAATTGATCTATCAGACGATTACAGAGCTTGCGGAGCAATCGGAGGTAGGGGAAACTACCGTAACGCGGATTTGCAGAAAGCTTGGGTTTAAAGGCTTTAAAGAATTCAAGATGTCAGTCGTACAGTATTTGTCCTCATTATCGGAGGATATGCAAGAAGAGATTTATGAAGATGACAGCCCGATAACCATAGCGCAAAAAATAAGCACAATGAATAGCCAATCGGTCGCCAATACGACTGCTCTTATGGATAATGAAGGGTTGCAGCAGTGCGTAAACCTCTTAAGCAATGCAAGAAAAATATTTTTTTTTGGCGTCGGATCTTCCGGATTAACTGCGCAAGAAGCGAAATACCGGTTTATCCGTATGGGGTTTGACGCTGAGGCGGCGTCCGATGCGCATATTCTCCCCATGTTTGCTTCGTTAACTTCCGAGGGCGACGTTGTTGTCGGCATTTCCAACTCCGGCAGCACGAAGGAAGTTGTTGATGCGTTGAGACTCGCCAAGAAGAACGGTTGCAGGATCATTTGCATTTCTAACCATGCGCGATCCCCGATGACCCAATACGCGGATGCGGTATTGGTCGGCTATGCAAGAAGATATCCTTTTGCGGATGCATCATTTGCTTCCATCTTGGCGCAAATTCATATCCTTGATGTGTTGTCCACTGCAACCGCTTTTAAGTTTAAGGACAAAGCAAATTGCGCCCTTAGAAAGACGATGGATTCGGTTGCGGATAAGTACTATTAAACGGAATGAGGAGGACTGATTTGATCATGAACGGTATTCACCAATTGCGTCCTGAAGACTTAGTTGAATCGGTCAGATTATCGGAATTTGCGTTTCAGATGACGTTCACGGAGCAAGAGCGTGCGGAGCGGGCAGCGAAGCTGAAACCGGAACAATTATGGGGCTACTATGAAAATGGAAAGCTTGCCGCGAAGCTGACATTGCTCCCGTTAACGATCCATATCGGCGGCAAGAAATTTGCGATGGGTGGAATCGGCGGTGTTGCCACTTGGCCGGAATACCGCCGCAACGGCTATGTCGGAAAGCTGCTTTCTCACAGCTTAGAGTTAATGCGTGAGCGGGGGCAGACGATTTCCACGCTGGCGCCGTTTTCTTTCCCTTTTTATCGAAAATACGGTTATGAAGCATATGTAGATTTCAAGCAATATGAGATCGAGACGCGGCTGCTGCCGCAAGACCGTGACGTTCCCGGCCGTGCGGAGCGGAATCGGGATATTCCGCTATTAAACGATATCTATGAAGCGTACGCCGGCAAGTATAACGGAATGCTTGTCCGTACGGCGGAATGGTGGGAGAATCGCGTGCTGAGCGCGAATCTGACCAGCGTCGTCTGGTATGACGATGACGGCAAAGCATACGGTTATATGTTGTACGATGTGAAAAATAGAGTGATGAGCATTCGTGAGATCGTGTTTTTAAACGAAAAAGCCCGCAGAGGCTTGCTGCGGTTTATCGCGAATCACGATTCTATGATGGACAAGGTGCAGTTGAAGGCGCCTGTCGACGATAAGCTCTCTTATATTCTAACCGATCCCCGGATTAAGACGGAGATGGTTCCGTACTTTATGGCCCGAATCGTGGACGTAGAAGCGTTCTTGAAGCTGTATGAATTCATGCCGGGGCCAGTTGACACATGGGTTTTGCGGGTGGAAGACCGAACGGCGGAGTGGAACAACGGATGGTACCAGGTAACGGTTGACGAGGAAGGAAAGGCTTCTGTAGAGCGGAGTGATGCTTCGTCAGAGAAAGGGATCGATTGTTCGATACAAGACCTGGCTGCGATGTTTATGGGGTATCAATCGCCTTCGTTCCTTCACTCCATCGGGCGAATTCGCGGCGAGCAGTCGATGATTAACATCCTCGAACGAAGAATTGTGAAGAAGACGCCATTTTTATCGGATTTTTTCTAATGCATAACGCTGAAAGGCACCCGCGAGGGTGCTTTTTTTGTCGAATCTTAAGTCTGTACAGTACATCTTGATTATTGAAGGTGTTCGCCGCGGGAGCAGCGTGTATATAATCGAACGGAATTCAGAGTTCAAACGGCGAAGGAGTTGGTTATTCATGAACCGCAGTTGGGTGTCAACGATCGCAGCATGGTTATCGCTAACACTCGCATTCGGGTTGCTGATTCCGGGATTGACTCCGGTTCCTTCCGCGGCCGCGGCGGAATCATCGACGAATGTCATCCTCAACGGCAGCTATGAGGAGGTGAATGATGTGGGATTTCCGGAGCACTGGCGCTCGTACGTCTTTAGCGGCAAGCCGTCATTTGCAACGGATGAGGCAGTCGTATTCGACGGGGACAGATCGCTTCGAATCAGCGCAACGGAGTACAGCAGAGGAACGATGTATCAAGATGTATTGATCCCCATGGAGGACCGCGGTTTGTATCATTTTCACCAATGGATCAAGACGGAGAACTTGACAGCCACCGCTTACGCGCGCATGTTCCTAATAAACCATACCGGAGGACGCGTAGGGAACCTGATTGAGTTGAAGAAGCTCAAGGGCAACAATGACTGGACGTTAGTTGAAACCTACATACTGATTCCGAAGGAGGTAGGCGTTGCAGGCGTGAAGATCGAAAACTTCCTTGAAAACGGTACAGGTACCGCGTGGGTCGATGGAGGGGTATTAGAGCCTGTAGACCGAGGAGGAGAAGGAAACCTGATCCTCAACGGCGGATTCGAAGCGTACCATTCGGACTTATCCATTGTTCAATGGGGCAAGTGGATCGCATCCGGAACACCGACGGTGACGGCGGACCCAACGGTGTCGTATTCCGGCAACGCATCGTTGAAGATTCACGCGGAGACAAGCGGGAGGGCGGCTGCCGTCCAAGGGTTTCCGTTAGCACCGGAGGACCTGGGACGGTATTACAAACTGCAGATGAAGGTGAAAACGCAGGATGTGACCGGGAGTGCAGTAACCCGGTTCCAGTTTAACAGCGCAGAAGGCCCTAGAGTAGGCCCGCTGATTTACATGGACGCGCTCCGCGGAACAAACGACTGGACAACCATTGAGGACTTCGTGCAAATCCCGAATGACCCGAATATCGCGACTTTTAAGATTGAAATTTTTCTGGAGCAGGGAACCGGAACCGCTTGGTTTGACGATGTCAGTCTCATCCCCTGGTATCCGCTGCAGGGCGTGAGTCTGAATCCTGAGCAGGTGAACCTGTCTGTCGGCGACTCGGTTACATTAGATGTGTATTATTCGCCGGATAACGCGTCAGAACGCAGACTGCGGTGGGGAAGCAGCAATCCGGCTGTCGCGACGGTACAAGGAGGTGTTGTAACGGCGCTAAGCAACGGTGTAGCGGTCGCAAATGCAACAGCGCTGGACGGCGGTCACCAAGCGAGCAGCGTCATCATTGTAGGGGAGTTGAGCGGAATCACCGTGCCGAACTATGAAGTGGAGACGCTGCAGAACCAGTATGTTCGCGGGGAGATTCACGGCCAGTCGGAAACAGGCAAGCCGTTGACGTACTGGAATGCAATCGGCAGCCGTCATGGGTTGGTGCATGTAGAACCGAACGGAAGCTGGTCTTACTATCCTGATCCTTCCTTCACAGGGCAAGACAGCTTCACGATGGCCGCTGAAGACGGGGACGGCGGGTATGCGTTGTCGAAGGTGACTGTGACCGTGCATCCGGCAAACCGCGCACCGATCATTGATGAAGTGATTCAGCCAACAGATAAAAACACCCCCGTATCCGGTACAATGACAGCGACGGATGCGGACAACGATGCATTGTCATTCGCCGTTCTATCGCATCCGGAGCATGGACAGCTTCAGCTTCAAGCGAACGGTCAATGGACGTACGCGCCGAACACGGATTACGTCGGCGCCGATCAATTTACGGTGGAAGTGACCGACGAGCGAGGCGGTTCCGACTCGACGGCAGTACGGCTGTACACCGCTCCAACGGCTGAGGAAATCATTGCTGAGCTAAAGGCGGCCAATCCCAACAACCTGCATCCGCGGATCATTGCTACGGAAGAAGACTTCACAAGGATCCGCAGTCTGCTTTCCACAGACGACAACATCGCCCGTTGGTTTGATAAAGTGAAACAAGAAGCTGACGATATTTTGCCTTTGCCCCCTAACGAATACAACAAGCCGGACGGATTGCGTCTTGACACCACATCGGCGCGCCGCGCAGCAACGTTGGCCTTCGTATATCAAATTACACAAGACGAAAGGTACGCGGAACGCGCTTGGAAGGAGCTGGAGTTTGTCTCTTCCGGCGCATATCCGGACTGGAGTCCGCAGCACTTCTTGGATACGGCGACAATGACGCAAGGCGCTGCCCTCGCATACGATTGGCTGTACCGCTACTTGACGGAGGAGCAACGCGCCGTGGTGCGCGGAGCGATCGCCAACAAAGGTCTTACCCCCGCCGTACCGATGTACATCGACAAAACGTACTGGTGGGTGTACAACCGGGATAATTGGAACTTCGTTTCTAATGCCGGTATGACACTCGGCGCTTTGGCCATTGCCGATGAAGAAGAAGCGCTTGCGGGCCTCATTTTACGGGAAGCCTTCAAATCGATCCAATACGGATTAACGCAGTATGCCCCGGACGGATCGGCAATCGAAGGGCCGGCCTATTGGGAATACGGCACCATGTTCCTTGTGTATTTCTTGAATGCGCTGGATACGGCTTTCGGGCATGATTTCGGCTTCTCGGACCGCGAAGGGCTGGCGGAGACGCCGCTATATCCGATTTATATAGCGGGACCGAAAGGCACCTTTAACCATTCGGACAACGGGTCGGCTTTGATTCCAGGGCGGCTGCTGCTGTGGTTCGCGAACAAGTTTCACAAGCCGGAGTACACGTGGTACCATCAATACGCCGAACAGCATAATACGGCGCTCGGGCTTTATGACCTCATCTGGTACCGGCCAGACACGTACGGCGCTATTGAGCCGCAGCATCTGGACCAGCATTTCAATAACCCGAAGGCTGTCACCATGCGCAGCCATTGGACGGACAGCCATGCGTTGTTCGCGGGCTTTAAGGGCGGAGTCAACAGCGCGCCGCATGGGGATTTGGATACAGGCTCCTTCGTGTTCGACGCTCTCGGCGTCCGTTGGGCTGAGGATTTAGGCAGCGAAGATTATAATGTGCCGGGTTATTGGGAAATGGGAGAGAACGGTCCGCGCTGGAATTACTATCGAAAGCGCGCCGAAGGTCATAATACGATCGTTCTCAATCCGTCGGCCGAGCCGGCTCAAATGGAAACCGCGGTTTCGGAGATCATCGCGACCGAGTTCAACCAGGCACAAGGCGCGTTCGCCATCGCGGATCTTACCCCCGCGTACCAAGAACATGCGGCTTCCGCGAAGCGAGGCACAGCGCTGATCGATCACCGCAGGCAATTGATTGTACAAGACGAGATTGAGGCGAAGGTTCCGTCCGAGCTTTATTGGTTTATGCATACTCGAGCGAATATTGAAATACAAGACGGGGGCAAGGGAGCCCTGCTGACGCAAGGGGATAAGCGGTTGTGGGTGCAAATTTTGTCCCCTGCGGATGCGGCGTTGTCCGTCATGGAGCCGGTTCCGCTTCCCACATCGCCGAATCCGTCCGGGCAGACGCCGAACTTTGGGCTGAAGAAGCTTACGATCCATATGCAGGACGTGCTCCGTTCGACAGTGAGCGTCTGGATGGTTCCGCTGATGCCGGGTGAAGCCGTGCCGACAGTCGCACCGGAAGTCGTTCCGTTATCTCAATGGACGGTGGAGGAACGCGAGATTGCAAAGCTTGCGGGAATCGCGGCGGATGGCGAGACCATCGAAGGCTTCGATCCGTATCGGTATGTTTACGAAATGGAGCTGGCGTCTAACGATAGCGCGATCCCGCAAATATCCGCGGTTGCCGCGAATCCGAACCATCAAGTTGTCGTTCGCCAAGCTGAAGAGCTGCCGGGTGTGGCTAGAATCGAAGTTTCCGACCCGTCAGGGCATGCGGATCCATCCGTTTATTATGTCAGCTATCAAATTCCGCCGCAGTTCGGCATTCCGGAGGATCGTCCGGCGTACGCGATAGCTGCGGTTACGGCAAGTGAGCATGACGGGAACGTACCGGAAAATACAATTGACGGGAATATGAGCACCCGCTGGTCCGCATTCGGAGAACAATGGATACAGTTCGACTTAGGCGAAATCCGCGACGTATCCGCCGTGAGTATCGCATGGTACAGCGGCAATGTCCGCTCGAGCCTTTTCAATATTGAACTGTCGCGGGATGGGGTGAACTGGACCCGCGTGTTTGACGGTTACAGCTCAGGAGATACGTTAGATCATGAGCAGCATCATTTTGCAAATCTCCCGGCGCGTTATGTGAAGATCAACGGATTTGGAAACAACGTTAGCCAGTGGAACAGCATCGCGGAATTGGGGATATACGGTCCAAGATACGAAATTGAGCGTGCGGAAATCTATTACGACCAAGAAGAAATTAAGCGGAAAGACTATGTACAGCTTCAAGTTTCGGCATTTCTAAATTCCGGCGCCCCGATTGACCCGTCACAGCTTCGCGTGAGGTATTTCTCCTCCGATTCAAAGATTGCACGCATCGATGAGCAAGGCGTTATGTATTCCCAGAAGACCGGAACCGCTCAAGTATGGGCGGAAGTGAGCTACCGGAACAAGACGATCATAAGCGAGGTGCTCACGGTTCAAGTGGTGAAGAAGAATGGCAACGGTCCGAAGGATAAAGAGTAAAAAGAAGGCGGTCCCGCACCGGGGCCGCCTTTGCTTATTTGTTTTTGCCTCTGCTTGTGCGGCGAGCCAGGATCGGGGTACCTTTTCTCAGTTTCTTTGTTACGGGTTCTGGCGTTAAGATCAACTTGCTCCTCCGTTTCGTGGGCAATACACTGTGCGAGCTCTTTGAGTAGCCGCTTCTTCTGCTGCTTGCATTGAAATTCAGCGTAAAGTCGTAGTTTAGTAATCCAACGGAAACTCGATTCATTCGTATGATGAAGGTGTTAGGTCCGATCTGGTCCCAACACCAGTTGAAGGGATCATCGGGAACCCGTGTAGGATATGAGCCTGACCACTCAAGAGTGCCGGACGCATTTTCAGCGTAATAGTAGAAGGTTTGACCTCCGGCGTAACCTCTCCACAGTCTTCTAGTCTCTCCGGGGGCGACAGCATACCAACCTGCCTTTCGGTACGTAGTCGGACGGCATCCAAGATCGTAATACCCGAAGGCAACGTACAAAGTAGAGTTGGTATTATTACGGACGTAGAGACTCAATGCGATCACTCCTTCCCATTCAAAATGAATTCATGATGCATATTATGTATGTTTTGTAAGAAGGGAGTGTGTTGGTGCAGGTGAATTATGCTATTTTTTTAGTAAATCTATTGTGGAGGGCATTCGTATGGAGAGTTCGTGGATTATCGACTACTGTTTAAGAAAGAAAGGCGCTCGCGGGGAGCACCCGTTCGGCGATGATCCATTGGTCATCAAAGTCGCTTCGAAGATGTTCGCGCTGATTTCAGACCGGAGCAGCACCGTACATATTAGTTTGAAATGCGATCCCCACATTGCCGAAAGCCTGCGGGAACAATACCAGGCGGTCATTCCCGGGTACCACCTGAATAAAAAGCACTGGAATACGGTGATTTGCGACGGTTCTCTTTCGAAGGACGAGCTCTCTAAGATGATAGATCACTCCTATGGGCTCGTTGTGAAAGGCTTGAAGAAGTCAGAAAGACCGAACTAAACCCTTGCAGTTTGGGCAACATACTCTTATGGAGATGATTGCCAACAGGGGGCGGGAGTTATGCCAGAGCTTCCGGAGATGGAGACGTACCGGAAACAATGCAATGAGGTGATTGCGGGGAAGATCGTGACAGCAGTGGAAGTAACTCGGGAGAAAACGGTCAATGTGTCAGTGGAACGATTTGTTCGGGCGGTAGAGGGAAGACGGATGGTTCGGATCGACCGGCGGGCGAAGATGCTCCTGTTCCGGCTGGACAGCGGCGACACGTTATTGCTTCATTTGATGCTCGGCGGATCGATGTTCTTCGGATCGGAGGAGGAACGGTTGGACCGTACGGCGCAGGTGGTGCTTTCTTTCGGCGATCGGCATTTGTACTTTCACGGTCTTCGCCTCGGGTATTTACACTTATATACGGAGGCGGAGCTGGCGGAAGTATTGCGCAAGTTCGGACCGGAGCCGACAGATCCCGCTTTCCGCGCGGATACATTCGTGGAACTGTTGAAAAAAAGAGGACGAGGCGTACTCAAATCGACGTTAACCGATCAGAGCGTCATTGCAGGCATCGGCAACTGTTATTGTGACGAGATGTGCTTCCACGCCGCGATTCGTCCGCTGCGGAAAATTGCCGATCTGACGGACACGGAGCTTCATACGCTTTATACGGCTATGCATTCCACACTGTCTGAGGCCATTCGGTACGGCGGTTATATGGAGACGAAGTTCAACGTGGGAGATACACTGACCGGGGGGTACAACGACCGGTGCAGAGTGTACGACCGCGGCGATGAGCCGTGCTTCCGCTGCGGGGAGAGGATTATCCAGACGAAAAGCAATGGGCGGAAGGTGTTTTATTGCGGGAGGTGCCAACGTTGACGCTGAAGCATGTCGGCTGCCACATCAGCATCAAGCAAGGGTACTCCGGTGCCGCGCGAACGGCTGCGGCCATCGGGGCAACCGCCTTTCAATATTTTCCGAAAAATCCGAGAGGATTGTCGGTGAAAGCATTCGATATTCAGGATGCGGCCGAATGCGCAGCGATCTGCCGAGAATACGGCATTCGCAGTATCGCGCATACGACGTATGCGACAAATTTGGCGGCAGCGTATGGAGATGTGCGGGAGGCGACGATCCGGTCCTTGCGCAATGATCTGGAGATCGCCGAAGCATGCGGTTCCGACGGCGTCGTTGTCCACTTCGGCAAGTGGAAGACAGGCAATGATCCGTTGGAGGGCTATAAACTGATTATTGCGGCGCTGAATGATGTGCTTGCGGATTGGGAAGGAAGCGCACAGCTGCTCATTGAGAATCAAGCCGGAGAAGGAACCGGGATCGGCACGACCATGGAAGAGCTGAAGAGCATTCGTGAATTGACCGCTTACTCGGAGAAAATCGGCTTCTGTTTGGATACTTGTCATCTTTTTGCCAGCGGGGTTTGGAACGGTTCCAACTGGGCGGAACTCCTTGCCAACGGCCGTTCTATTGGATTTATGGAGCATCTGAAGGCGGTTCACTTGAATGATTCTGTGTACGGGACAGGCTCGCACCGAGATCGGCACGCGAATATTGGAGCGGGGCATATCGGGAGAGATTCGCTTGCCGAGCTGCTTCGTTCGGAGGAATGCGCCGAGCTGCCGATCGTGCTGGAGACGCCGGTTCCCGCGAATTCCTCCCATCAGGCGGAGATTGAGCTGGCGCGAAAATTGCCTTAAACTTGCAAATATCGACCGCGAGCGATACACTTCCCTACGAAGAGGGTATTGGGGAGGAGTACATATGATTCGCATATCCAATGTGTCGTTTATACGCGAGGATAATCACATACTGACCGATATAAACTGGGAGATCCGCAAAGGCGAGCAATGGGCGCTGCTTGGGCGCAACGGGTCGGGGAAGTCGACGCTGCTTGAAATTGTGAACGGCTATCAGTTTCCTTCTAAGGGTAAAGTTGAAGTGCTTGGGCATGTATACGGACAAGTCGATCTTCGGGAAATGCGCAAGCGTATAGGGTACATCAGCCAATCTTTGTTTGAGAAGATGACGCTGCGCGACCCGCTCTGGGAGGTTGTGGCGACGGGGGAATCCGCAAATTTACGATTCTATGAAAGAATTTCTGCAGACCTGAAGGAACGCGCCGTCGAGCGGCTTCGCCAAGTAGGTCTCTTGAAGTTGGCGGAGCATCCGGTTGGCACACTCTCTCAAGGCGAGCGGAAGAAAGCGATGCTTGCCCGGACGATGATGGCGAATCCGGAGCTGATCGTGCTTGACGAGCCGTGTTCGGGTTTGGATATGTACCAGAGGGAGAACTTCCTTGATGTGGTGGGGACGATCGTGAAAGAGTCGACCATCATCTATGTCACGCATCATTTGGAGGAGATCATCTCTCCGATCACGCATGTGGCGCTGCTACGGGAAGGCCGCCTCATTGGAACCGGAGGGAAACATGAAGTGCTGACGGAAGAAAATATAGAGAAGGCATACGATGTTGCAGTACGGCTGCAATGGGAGGAGGACAGGCCATGGGTGAGAGTGAAGAGAGGCTAGAAGAGAACAGAAGTATATGGATCGGCACCTCGAACCGCGGCTTCGGCAAGCTTGCGATGAATGAGCTGTCGCGCTTATTCGGCAAGGTGAAGACACAGTCGCTCTCGCCGGGTGACGTGTACCGGTTCGAAGTGGACATGCCTCGGGACGAGGCGCTGGAGAAGATTCGCGGGAATGTGCCGATATTTCTGCGCCATCTTCAGCCGGTGGACCGGTGGCTCGAAGCGCCTCGTACGGTTGAGGAAGCGCTTGTGTCCATCGCGGAATCGATCGCTGAAGCGGGACTGCCTCTTAAAGGCCGCAAAGTGGCGGTGCAAGCGCGGAAAGCGGAGGGCGCTACAGCCCCGATCGCAGATGTTGCTCCCGTTGATGTGAAGCGTACGATCGATGCCGTATTGGAAGAGACCTATGGCGCGATCCCTACGGTGCAGGATATGGAGTTCATTATCTCGGTATATTTAACGAGAGCATCGACGTATATCGGGTGGTCTCAGCCGGAGGAGAATCTGTCGACGTGGTCGGGGGGAGCGGTACATTTTCATAAGGAAAATGGAGATATTTCACGTGCGAAGTTTAAGCTGATGGAAGCGGAGCTCGTGTTTGGACTGGACTTCGGCGATTACCACAGCGCACTTGACCTTGGAGCCGCGCCGGGCGGTTGGTCGTCATTCCTGCTGGAGAAGGGACTCAGGGTCACGGCGGTGGATCCGGCGGAGCTGCATCCGGCACTGCTTCGGGAGAGCGGTCTTACTTATTTGCGGAAAAATGCGGCGGACGTCGAGTTCCCTGCGGATGAGTTTGATCTCTTGGTGTGCGATATGAGCTGGGATCCGGTGAAGATGGCCGAGCTTGTGAAGCGGCTCTTGCCTTCGGTGTCGGCGGACGGGCTGATTTTGACGACGGTGAAGCTGCTCCACGGGAAGGCGTTCGCTACATTGCGTGAAGTGGAGAGTGTCTTGGAGCCGGCGGCCACGCTAGTAAACGCACGGCAGCTGTTCCATAACCGGGAAGAAATCACTTGCCTGTGGAGAAAGAAGCCGTCTTGACGAAGTGAACATTGCCAATATATACTACCGATAGCAGACCAGCATATGGGACTCCCATATGCCGGTTTGCTATTTTTTTTGCAATGAAAGGAGGCGGCATGATGCTCCGCATCGGTGCGGTGGTTGGGGAACGGTACCGGGTGCTCTCGCAGATTGGCGAGGGAGGAATGGGGAGGGTGTATCTTGCGGAGGATTTGAGGTTAAAGGGGCAGCGCTGGGCGGTGAAATGGCTCCCTAAAGACGGGATGGATCCGCGGCAAGCGGAGAAGGAAGCGCAAATTATGACATCCTTGAAGCATCCGTCTTTGCCAAGGATTGTAGATACGTTTCAGGACGAGGCAGGGGGCGGCAGCTGCTTGGTGATGGATTACATTGAAGGGGAGACGCTGCTTCAGCGTTCGAACGCCCATGACCACCGGTTGCCTTGGACGAGCGTGGTCCATTATGCGCTGCAGCTGTGCGATTTGCTCGATTATTTGCATTCGTTGGATTCACCGATTGTGTTCCGGGATATGAAACCTTCGAATGTCATTGTCGGACCGGATGATCAAGTGAGACTCATTGATTTCGGGATCGCGCGGACATATAAAGCAGGCAAAGCCGCGGATACGATGCATGTCGGATCCATCGGTTTTGCAGCTCCGGAGCTGTTGGCTAACAAACAGACGGACCATCGGGCGGATTTGTATTCATTGGGATGCCTTCTATATTTTCTGTTAAGCGGAGGGCAGTATTACAATTTTACGAAGACGCCTCTCGAGCAGATTAACGATCGTTTGCCCCCGGTAATCACCGCCGTCGTATCTAAGCTGCTATCGGAGGCTCCTGAACAACGTTACCCGCACGCCAAGGCGGTGAAGGAGGCTTTGGAGCGGAAGGAAGGTAATGATCAGGGGGTTCGAGGGGAGCAAAGAAATACAGGTGCCGGCAGGAGAATTGTAGTTACTGTCTATGGGTTATTCCCGAAGGCCGGCGCGACGTTCGTGGCGGTAACCCTTGCAAAGCTGCTGACGGAACGGAAGAGGCATGCGGCATATGTGGAATTTCCTTGGCAGGAGCGGGATTCGTTCCTAACAATGACGGCAACGGCGCAAGGATATTCTTCTGCTTGGCGCGAGGGAACTCTTATGTGGCGGCTTGGCGATAGTAACGATTCATCGTATGATCCGGCTGCGTTGTACAAGCTGTTGTTTGAAACGAAGGCGGAGACGATCATCTTTGATCTTTCCTCCAATGCACATCCGGAGGCCGCGGAAGCTCTGCTTCATGCGTCTGACATGATTGTGCCGGTTGCTTCACCCGATCCCGGAGGGCTTCGTTCGGAGGCAACGGTGGCGAATTGGGCGAAGGTGAATGCGAGCGCCGAACCGGATCGTATTTATTGGATCGCGAATCGGATGCCTGAATCGTTGAAGCTGCCGCAGTTTTATAAGCTCTTCTCAACGAAACCGGTAAGCACGATACAGGAATTTTCCTACGATGCGGTTATGGCGGCGAAATGGAACGGAGGCTGGATTGCGGATGAAGGCGAGTATAAAGGAGCGCTTAGAGCAGCCATGATGCCCTTATTGCGGGCAATTTCGCCGGACATTGATGCTTCGCGGGGACTGCGTTCCGTTGCGAAAGAATGGCTTGCCAACAAATGGGCGAATGGGTATAATAAGGGCAATAACTGAATCGAACGGTATCATGCGGAAGCACCGCTGACCTTATTTTTGGTCTGCGTGTGCTTTTTTTTGTTGCTGTGAAACTTTTTGGGAGGTGATCCGTTGAAGCATCGCATTGTGCTGTACGATACAGACCTAGATTATTCCCGGCGAATTGCGGGGTATATCAGAGAAAGCGATTTTCGCAAGGAAGTGGAGCTGACGGTATGCACGACAATAGATGCGTTCACAGATAGCTTGGAAAGACAAGTTTTTGATTTAGCGGTAGCCAATGCAGAGCTGGCGGAGAAGGTACTAGATCGTTTGCCGTCCCAGGGAAGAATGGTCTGGTTAACGGAAGGGATCGGCGGTACCGGACCCGGGGGGTTGGAAATGCTGCAGAAATTCCAACCGGTTCCCGGAATGCTTCGACAGTGGATTCGGCTTAGCGGGCTTAAGACGGTAAGGGAGCGGCAGTTTTCCCCTAGCGTTCCAGTGATTGCGATCTGGTCCGCGGCTGGAGGGGTTGGCAAGACCAAGCTTACGTCCGCGATGGCAGGGGTGTGGGCGGGGAAAGGGCTCCGACTGTTCGTAATTGGGGTTGACCCTGGAATCTATGGTGCGGCAGCGATCTATTCACATCAGTATCACGATGTTAGCGAGTGGTTGTTCGCGGTGAAAACAGGCAGGGAAGTGGAGCGCCGATATGATGAAGGTTATGCTCCGGCACAGTTGCATTATTTTTTGCCCGACAGTCCCTACGAGGAGTTTATCAGGATGAGCCGGAAGGAAGGAGCGGAGCTTTTGCGCCTTGCGTCGAACAACTTCGGTTGTGATGCAGTCATTGTCGACGCGGGCAGCGGTTATTCCCCCTTCGCGGAAGAGGTTTGGAGCCATTGCGATGTGTTGGTTCACGTTTGTGCTGATGAACCCGCTTCGAAGCTAAAGACGGAGAAATGGATACAGGAATGGGATGCATGGTCCGGTCAGGAACGGGTTCTGGAGAAAAGCATTTTCGTCGTGAATAAGAGCCTGAATGAGCGGAGGGAAGGGGGATTTTCTTGGGAGCATCAAGCATTTCGACTGCCTTATGTGCCGGAATGGAAGCAGGATATGGATCTGGTTGATCCTGTTTTTCAACAACGGTTAATTCAACTCGCAGAGGAGGTATGGAACCGATGCGGAAGGCAGTAACGCTCGATGAAGCGAGATTCGAATTGCAGGAAGCTGTGCTGGGTGAAATTGATTACTCTGAAGTCATCACAGACGACGACCTTAAGAGGCTTGTCGAATG
>Ga0182742_1001754_pt1 | contig 26369 bp, 29 predicted proteins | sample eDN5th37CBELigMG_FD_128880 | JGI IMG/M metagenome (GOLD analysis project Ga0182742, IMG submission 128880) | Enriched Miracle-Growth compost microbial communities from Emeryville, California, USA - eDNA 5th pass 37_C BE-Lig MG (version 2)... ...
CGGCAATCGCCGCCACCATTGAGGCTGAAGCCGCCGCCGACCATCGGCAGGTTGACTGACAGGCCGCCGGAGCTGGCCGTGTTGCGCTGATCAGGTCCAGTAACGCGGCGTCACCCCGTTCGTGTCCCTCGCCTCTCCCACCCGGTCGGGCACGCCGGCACAGAGTTGCAGGTCCACTTCGGGCAAGCCTGGCAGGCTATATTGGGCGCAGCCGGACAGTCCCGGAAGCAGCATCGCGCAGGCGGGTCCTGGGTGCCTTCGCCTCAGCGTTCCACATCCTCGATAGACAGGCCGAAGGCGGCGACGCCCTCCGCGAGCAGGTCACCCACCATGTCCATGTTGAGCAGGTAGCTGGCGGCGTCCTGCCCCTCGTTCCGCTCGGCGGCCAGGCGGACGGCATCGGCCCAGTCCTCCGGCCCGTAATCGCCGCGGCCGACCCAGGCCAGGGCGATCAGGGCCGCCTGCTCGTCCTCGTTCAGGTCGTCGATGAATTCCCGCAGGGCGTCGTCCGTCAGGTCATCCGGGCGCTCCCGGAGGAAGCCAGCCTCGCTGGTCGTATCCCCGTCCTCGCCGTTGTCGAGATCGCTCTCCTCAGTCCCCTGGATGGCACGGGCGAGATCCACCACGGTCGCCACCGTCTCCAGGCTGATGCCGAGATCCACCTCGTCGTCGTCAGAGTCCGCCATGCCTTCGCCACCTTCCGGACCACCGGGTAAGGCCGCAGGAGGCCAAGGGTTCCACTCCCTGCTGCGGGAAAGCCCCGGCCACGCAGGCCGGGGCTAGTTGGGCATGTGGCGGGGCCGGCCCGCAAGTCTCTCGGATTTGAGACATTCGCAGGAAGGCCGTGGGGTGGGCCGGCGGGGGAGAGGGGCAGCCCCGCATGGCGATGGTCCTGGCCATGCAGGGGCCTTTCGGCACACCCCGCCGGGGCGGGGTCAGCGGCGCCGCAGCGACCGCAGGTCGCGCACCGCCCCGCGCGCGGCGCTGGTGGCCAGGGCGCCATAGGCCTGCAGCGCCGTCGAGACCTGCCGCTTGCGCGGCGACGCAGGCTGCCAGGCAGCATCGCCGCGCGCTTCCATGGCGGCACGGCGGCGGGCCAGTTCCTCCTCCGGCACGGCCAGGTGGATGCGGCGGTTGGGGATATCGATCTCGATCCGGTCGCCATCCTCGACCAGGCCGATCAGTCCACCTTCCGCCGCCTCCGGCGAGACATGGCCGATGGAGAGGCCGGAGGAGCCGCCGGAGAAGCGGCCATCCGTCACCAGGGCGCAGAGCTTCCCGAGGCCCTTCGACTTCAGATAGCTGGTCGGGTACAGCATTTCCTGCATCCCCGGCCCGCCGCGCGGCCCCTCATAGCGGACGATCACCACATCGCCGGGCTTCACCGCCCCGCCCAGGATGCCCTCCACCGCCGCGTCCTGGCTCTCGAAGATCCGCGCCGGGCCGGAGAAGGTGAGGATGCTGGCATCCACGCCGGCCGTCTTCACGATGCAGCCATCCTCGGCGAGGTTGCCGTAGAGCACCGCGAGGCCGCCATCGGCGGAGAAGGGATGCGCCGTGTCGCGGATCACGCCCTTCTCCCGGTCCAGGTCCAGGCTGTCCCAGCGGCGGTCCTGGCTGAAGGCCACGGTGGTCGGCACCCCGCCCGGCGCGGCGCGGTAGAAGGTATGCACCGCCTCATTGGTTGTGCGCCGGACATCCCATTCCGCCAGCGCCTCGGCCAGGGTCGGGGAATCCACCCGGCTGACGGAGGTATCCAGCAGCCCGGCCCGGTCCAGCTCTCCCAGGATGCCCATGATGCCGCCGGCGCGGTGAACATCCTCCACATGCACATTGGCGACGGAGGGCGCGACCTTGCACAGCACCGGCACGCGGCGGGACAGGCGGTCGATGTCCTTCATGGTGAAGGGCACGCCGCCTTCGTTCGCCGCGGCCAGCAGGTGCAGCACCGTGTTGGTGGAGCCGCCCATGGCGATGTCCAGCGTCATCGCATTCTCGAAGGCGGCGAAGGTGGCGATGCTGCGGGGCAGGACGGAGGTATCGTCCGTCTCGTAGTAGCGGCGGGTGATCTCGACGATCTTCCGCCCCGCTTCCAGGAACAGCCGCTTGCGGTCGGCATGGGTGGCGACCAAGGTGCCGTTGCCGGGCAGGGCCAGGCCCAGCGCCTCGGTCAGGCAGTTCATGGAATTGGCGGTGAACATGCCGGAGCAGGAGCCACAGGTCGGGCAGGCGCTGCGCTCGATGACCTGCACCTCCTCGTCCGTCACGGTACTGTCGGCCGCGACGACCATGGCGTCGATTAGGTCCACGCTGCGCTTCTCGCCGCGGTGGACCACCTTGCCGGCCTCCATCGGGCCGCCGGAGACGAAGATGGTCGGGATGTTCAGCCGCATGGCGGCCATCAGCATGCCCGGCGTGATCTTGTCGCAGTTCGAGATGCAGACCATGGCATCGGCGCAATGCGCGTTGACCATGTATTCGACGCTGTCGGCGATCAGCTCCCGCGACGGCAGGCTGTAGAGCATGCCGTCATGGCCCATGGCGATGCCGTCATCCACCGCGATGGTGTTGAATTCCTTGGCGACGCCGCCGGCAGCCTCGATCTCCCGCGCGACGAGCTGGCCGAGATCCTTCAGATGCACATGGCCGGGGACGAATTGGGTGAAGCTGTTCACCACGGCGATGATCGGCTTGCCGAAATCGCCGTCCTTCATACCGGTGGCGCGCCAGAGTCCGCGGGCGCCGGCCATGTTGCGGCCATGGGTGGTGGTGCGGGAGCGATAGGCGGGCATGCTGGGGTCCCGGAAGAAAGTTGCGTCCGGCCCCGGCCACGCTTCACGCTTCGGACAGGGCGATGCCGAAGTCTAGCGCCTCCGTTGCCGGGCGGCCACCCTCGCCCCCCTCGGGGCGCCCCTGACCGCCCGCCGGGCCGCTCAGACTCGCATCGGCATCAGGACGAAGAGCGCCTCCGGCTTGTCCTTGTCCTGCACCACGGTGGGCGCGGAGCCGTCAGCGAATTTGAACACCACCGTCTCGCCGATCTGGTCGGTGATGTCGTTCAGATAGCGGGCCTGGAAGCCAATCTCGAGCGGCGCGGCCTCGTAGTGGACCACCTCCGCGTCCAGCTCCTCCTGCGCCTGTCCCTGCTCGGCGCTGCTGGCGGAGAGCAGCAGGTGGTTGCGGTCCAGGCTGAGCTTCACCGGGCGGGACCGCTCGGTGCTGATGGCGGCGACGCGGCTGACGGCCTCGGCGAAGGCCTTTTTGTCCACTTGGAGGATCTTGTCGTTGCCACGCGGGATCACGCGCTCATATTCCGGGAAGGTGCCATCGATCAGCTTGCTGGTCAGCTGCACCGTGCCGATGTCGAAGCGGATCTTGGTGTCGGAGAGGCGGATGGTGATCTCGTCCTGCGTCTCCTCCGCCAGCTTGCGCAGCTCGTTTACCGTCTTGCGGGGGATGATGACGCCGGGCATGCCGGCGGCGCCGTCGGGCAGCGATTCCTCCACCCGCGCCAGGCGATGGCCGTCCGTCGCCACGGCCCGCAGCACCTGGGTGCCGTCGCTTTCGGTGGCGTGCAGGAAGATGCCGTTCAGGTAGTAGCGCGTCTCCTCCGTGCTGATGGCGAAGCGGGTGCGGTCCACCAGCTCCCGCAACTGTCCGGCGGGGAGGGAGAATTGGTGCGGCAGCTTGCCCTCGGTCATGGAAGGGAAGTCGTCCACCGGCAGGACAGCCAGGTCGGTGTTGAAGCGCCCGGCGCGGAGCTTCAGCGGGGCGTCGCCGCCGGCATGGTCCAGCTCAATCCTGGCACCCTCCGGCAGCTTGCGAACGATCTCATAGAGGGTCGCGGCCGGGGCGGTGGTGCGGCCCGGGCGGGACACATCCACGCCCGGCACTTCCTCGACCACCGCGATCTCCATGTCGGTCGCGGTCAGGCGCAAGGCGCCATCCTGCGCGGCCAGCAGCACATTGGCCAGGATGGGAATGGTGTTGCGGCGTTCCACCACGCTCTGCACATGCGCGAGCGCCTTGAGCAGGATCGCCCTTTCGACCGTGAACTTCATGCCACCCAGGTCCCCCCGGCCTTCGCGCCGTACCGTTTCGCTGCCCTGCCCCGCCCGCCAGGCCCTCCCCCAGGGCGTGGCCGGTGGGCCAAGGGGGCACATATCCTATCAGCGCGGAGTCGCAAGGGTAAGGTAGGGTTTTCACCGATTTCGACCAAGCCCCACCCTGCGCAGGCGGGGCCAGGCTGGGCTCAGCTTTCCAGCATCTTCCGCAGCAGGGCCACGTCCTCGGCGAAGCTGGCATCCTGGGCCATCAGCTCGGCCACGCGGGAGACGGCATGCATGACCGTGGTGTGGTCCCGATTGCCGAAGCGGCGGCCGATCTCCGGCAGGGAGCGCTGGGTGAGCTGCTTGGCCAGATACATCGCCACCTGCCGCGGACGCGCCACGTTACGGGCCCGGCGGGCGGAGGACATGTCGGTCAGGCGCAGGTTGTAGTGCTCGGCGACCTTGCGCTGAATCTCCTCGATCGAGACCCGTTTCTCATGCGCGCGCAGCAGGTCATGCAGCACCTCATGCGCCGATTCCAGCGTGATCGGCCGGCCGAAGAGGTTGGCATGTGCCACCAGCCGGTTCAGCGCCCCCTCCAGCTCCCGCACATTGGTGGTGATCTTGTGGGCGAGCAGTTCCAGTACCTTCAGCGGCACCGGCACCTGCGCCGCCGCCGCCTTGGCCTCCAGGATGGAGAGCCGGAGTTCATATGTGGTGGCGTGGATATCGGCCACCATGCCGCAGCCGAGCCGGGTACGCAGCCGGTCCTCGATGCCCGCGAGGTCCGAGGGCGGCTTGTCCGAGGAGACGACGATCTGCTTGCCCTGGTCCACCAGGGCATTGAAGGTGTGGAAGAATTCCTCCTGCGTATTGTCCTTGCCGATGAGGAATTGCAGGTCGTCGATCATCAGCACATCGACGGCGCGCAGCGTCTCCTTGAACTCCATGGTGTTCTGGCTGCGCAGGGCCGCGATGAAGCGGTACATGAATTTCTCGGCCGACATGTAGGCCACGGTGCGCGCCGGATGCATCTCCCGGATGGCCCAGGCGATGGCGTGCATCAGATGCGTCTTGCCCAGGCCCACGCCGCCATAGAGGAAGAGCGGGTTGAAGCCCGGCGAAGCCGGCTTCTCCGCCACCCGGCGGGCACAGGCATAGGCGAATTCGTTGGGCTTGCCGACGACGAAGCTGTCGAAGGTGAAGCGCGCCTCCAGCGGGGCCACCCAGTCGGAGCGCGGCTCCGCGGCACGCATCTCGGCGGGTCGGGAGGTCAGGCTCTCGGCCAGTCCGGCCGGCTCGGGGCGGGCGCCGGCCACGCCATCCGCCGCGCCCGGCCCGGCATCCAGGGAAACCGGCCGGGCCGCGCCCGCCTGCGCCACGCGGATGTCGATGCGGCGCACGGCGGGACATTCGGCCTGCCAAAGGGCGCGCAGGCGGTCGCCGTAATGGCTGTTGACCCAGTCGCGCAGGAAGCGGGTGGGCAGCAGGATGACGGCCTCGTCGCCCTCGATGCCCTGCAGGGTCATCTGGCGGAGCCAGCTCCGGTACTCGACTTCCCCGACCTCCTCGCGCAGGCGGCCGCGGATGCGGGCCCAACTGGCAGCCACCTGTCCGGACGCTTGGGGGGGCAAAACGCCGGCCTGCTCTTCCATCCCTCGCACCTGCCACCAAAAAGATGCCAGCCGCCGGCTTCCGGGCGCAGAAGCGACCGGCCGCCCCAGCAGGGCCGCACGAAACCGTGATTTCGGGGGGACATCACGCCCGCCGCCATGCTTGCCCGGATGATACCGTGCCGCCACAGACCGGGCAAACAGTAACTGCCGAGGCCCGCCCTCAGTTGAAATACTGGCTGAGTCTCACCGTCAGGGCTGTAAAAGGCTGTTCGCACGAATACTTGCCGTGCGACAACAACCACCAACCGTCACTTGCAAGACGGAAAGCCTGACCTGACGGGATTCGGCCCGCCGCCGGGACCGATCAGGCCTGGGCGGGCGCGCCCAGGGCCTTGATGCGGGCGGAGAGCCGGGAGAGCTTCCGCGCCACCATGTTCCGGTGCAGCACGCCCTTGGTCGCGGCCCGCTGCAGCTCCGGCTGCGCCGCCCGCAGCGCCTCCTGCGCCTGGGTCTGGTTCCCGCCGGCGATGGCCTGCTCCACCTTGCGCAGGAAGGTCCGCACCCGCGACCGACGGGCGCGGTTGCGGATGGTCCGCTTCTCGGTCTGGCGGATGCGCTTGCGGGCAGAGGCCGTGTTCGCCATGGCGTTGTGATTTCAGCTCGACAGTGAAAGGGGTGATGCGCGGGGCCGCGCAAGAGCGGCGCTTCTACCGTCCGGCGCCGCTCCCCGTCAAGGGAACGGTGCCAGGGGGGGATCAGCGGTTGCGAAAGACGGGCTTCCGCTTCTCGGCGAAGGCGGCCATGCCCTCCTTCTGGTCCTCCGTGGCGAAGAGGGACTGGAAGACCCGCCGCTCGAAGCGCACGCCCTCGGAGAGGGTGGTCTCGAAGGCGCGGTTCACCGCCTCCTTCGCCATCGCCACCGCCGGAGCGGAGAGCGTCCCGATCTTCTCGCCGAGCTTCACCGCCTCCGCCACCAGCTGGTCAGTCGGGACGATGCGGGCGACGAGGTTGGCGCGCTCGGCCTCCTGCGCATCCATCATGCGGCCGGTCAGGATCATCTCCATGGCCTTGGACTTGCCGATGGCCCGCGTCAGGCGCTGAGTGCCGCCGGCGCCGGGGATAACGCCCAGATTGATCTCGGGCTGGCCGAAGCGCGCATTCTCGGCGGCCAGGATGATGTCGCACATCATGGCCAGCTCGCAGCCGCCGCCCAGGGCATAGCCGGCCACCGCGGCGATCACCGGCTTCTGCACGGTCAGCACCGCCTCCCAGCGCTTGCTGATGAAGTCGTCCAGATAGACGGCCGGATAGGTGCGGGACTGCATCTCCTTGATGTCGGCGCCGGCTGCGAAGGCCTTCTCGCTGCCGGTCAGGACGATGGCGGCAATGGCGGGATCGGCATCATAGCCGCGCAGCGCCTGGCCCAATTCCTCCATCAACTGGTCGCAGAGCGCATTCAGCGCCTGCGGGCGGTTGAGGCGGATCACCGCCACCTTGCCCTGCACCTCCGTCAGGATCATCCCGTATTCGGCCATGCGCCTGTCCTCCGTCTCGGGTGTGGCTCTAGCTCAACGCTGGGTGCGCGGACAATAAAAGGTGGCCCGGCCGGATTGCACGATGCGCTGGATGCCGGGGCAGCCCGGCGGGCCGGGGCAATGGTCGCAGGGCCGGCCTTCGCGGTCATAGACCTTGAAGCGGTCCTGGAAGAAGCCGATCCCGCCATCCGCCTGGACATAATCGCGCAGCGAGGAGCCGCCGGCGGCGATGCTTTCCTGCAACACCTGCTTGATCGCCGGCACCAGCCGCGCCGCGCGGGCACCGGCCACCGTGGATGCCTGCCGCCTGGGAGAGATGCCAGCGCGGAACAGCGCCTCGGACACGTATATGTTGCCGAGCCCCGCCACCACCCGCTGATCTAGCAGCACCGCCTTGATCGGCGTCGCCTTCCCGGCCAGGGCGGCGGAGAGCACCGCCGGGGTGAAGGCATCCTCCAGCGGCTCCGGCCCAAGGCCAGCGAGCAGGCGGTGCTCCTCCTCCGCCGCGGTCGGCACCAGGTCGATGCAGCCAAAGCGGCGGGGATCGACGAAGCCGATATGCGTCCCGTCCTCGGTCTCCAAGGCCAGATGCTCATGCGCGACGGGGGCGTTGGGCCGCGCCTCGGCAGGCCGCGCCACCATGCGGCCGGACATGCCGAGATGGATCAGCACCGAATCCCCGCCCGAAAGCCGCATCAGCATGTATTTGCCGCGCCGGCGGAACCCTTCCACCCGTGCGCCGGTCAGCCGCTCTGCCAGCCTCTCCGGAAAGGGCCAACGCAGGTCCGGCCGGGAGATGGCGGCGCGGGCGATCACCCGGCCGTCCAGCACGGCGGCCAGGCCGCGCATCACCGTCTCCACTTCCGGCAGTTCCGGCATACTCTACCCCCCGGGGTCGTGCATCGCGCACCGGCCCGCTATGGTGACGCCGGCATGAGCGAACGCAACACCCACTCCCCCTCCGGGACCACCGATTTCGGCTTCCGCGAGGTGCCGCGGGAGGAAAAGGCGCATCTGGTGCGCCAGGTCTTCGACAGCGTGGCCCCGCGCTATGACCTGATGAACGACCTGATGTCGCTCGGCCTGCACCGGGTCTGGAAGCGCATCTTCGTCAATGCCATCGGCGCCAGCCCGCGGGAGACGCTGCTGGACCTGGCCGGCGGCACCGGCGACATCTCCTTCCTGGCGAAGGAGCGTGGCGCGGGGCGGGTGATCCTCTCCGATGTGAACCCCTCCATGCTGCAGGTGGCACAGGGGCGGGCGCTGGACCGGGGGCTGGCCGCCGGGCTGATGTTCCTCTGCGCCGATGCCGAGCGCCTGCCTCTGCCGGACCGCAGCGTAGAGAAGGTCTCCATCGCCTTTGGCCTGCGCAATTGCACCGACAAGCTGGCGGTGCTGCGCGAGGCACGGCGGGTGCTGCGGCCCGGCGGGCGCTTCCACTGCCTGGAATTCAGCCGGGTGGAGGTGGACCCCCTGGTGCCGATCTACGATGCCTGGTCCTTCAAGGTGCTGCCGGCGCTCGGCGCCCGCGTGGCGCATGATGCCGAGAGCTACCGGTATCTGGCCGAGAGCATCCGCATGTTTCCGGACCAGGAGAGGCTCGCCGCGATGATGCGGGAGGCAGGGCTGGAGCGTGTTTCCTGGCGCAGCCTCACCGGCGGGATCGTGGCGATCCATACTGGGTGGCGCTTCTGAGCCACCGCGCAGAGGGGGGGAAAAGCGTATGGCCGAAATCCGCGTGAAGTCCGAGATCTCCGGCTCCGTCTGGAAAATTCTGAAACAGCCCGGCGAGACGGTGGAGCGTGAGGAGCCGGTGCTGCTCCTGGAATCGATGAAGATGGAAATCCCGGTCATGGCCCCGCGCGACGGCACCGTGAAGGAGATCCGCGTGCAGGAGGGCGAGACGGTAGCGGAAGGCGATGTGGTGGCGGTGATCGCTGCCTGACGCCGCGGCGCATTGTGTCGGGCCGGCCAATCCGCAGCTCCGGGCCATCCGGCCATCGGGCATCGGGCATCGGGCATCGGACGGATCGCCTGAGGGCTTCTCGTAGCTCACTTCGAAGCAGACCGCGGAGTCGTTGAACTCACAACGATCCGCCCGTACCGGACAGGCCCCGGCATCGGCCTGATGCCGGAACAGGGGATGAAGCAGCCCTCTCCGCCAGAGCCGGACTGGCCAGCAAGGCGGAGATCAGGCCGGCGCGTCCGGGCCACGCCCCTGCAACCGGCCTGGCCGAAGCGTGTTCTGCCGGCGCAGCATGAACCGCCGGTAGTCCCGCCCACCACGCCGCGTCAGGGGACAGCCCCCATGGCGTTCCCCCAGGAGAGCTTCCGATGATCACCGCCTCCGACGCGACCCTGGCCCAGCTCTCGCTCGCCGCCTATGACGATGCGCCGGTCCTGCCGCCGGGCTTCACGGCCGCGCCGCTCCTGCTCGCGCCCGATCCAGGCGCCAGTTATGCGAATGGTGTGTATCGCGACGCGAATGGCGCCGCCCTTGCGGTGACCGGCATGCTGGACGGAGTGGAGACGCTGGTGCTGGCCTTCCGCGGCTCCGACGACCGCGCGGACTCCATCTCCAATCTCAATGACATCAATGCCGGCTACACGAATTTCCAGGATCTGGTCGCCGCGGCCGATGCCTATGCGGCGAGCGGCGCGGTGCAGCAGGTGGTGGCCACCGGCCACAGCCTGGGCGGGGCCTATGTGCAGCTCTACATGGCCACGCATCCGGACCAACTGGGCGGCGTCCCGCATCGCGGCGAAACCTTCGGCTCCCCCGGCGCGCTGCTGAATCCCGCGCCGGATGCGCGGATCGAGAATGTCATGATCGCCGACGACCCGGCGGTTTTCCTGGGCGCGCATCGCGGCGAGATCGGCGCGGCGCTGCGAGCCAATCCGCTCCTGGCCGAAGCGGCGGCGCAGCAGGTGGCGCCTGAGTTCCCCGGGCTGACGCCGCTGGATGCGCTGGCCTCCCTGCCCTTCCTGACCACGAATTACGTGAACCGCGGCACGATCGAACTGCTGCCGGGCGAGGACGGCCAGCTCGGCCCCACCGCCCCCGCCGGGCTGCTGGAGGCCGATCCATCGCGCCACCGCGCCACGCTCTATGTCGCGGAAACCGGCGAGGCCGCGGCCGGCACCCTCGCCTCGGAGACCATCCCGACGACAGGCGGGGATACGGAGGATGCCTGGTTCCGCGCCGTCTATGCGGGAGATTATTCGTCCGGCGCGAATGCCGGCGACCTGCTGCAGGGCGTGCTCGGCGGACTGGCGGACACGGATTCCGTCCTGGCCGATGCGCGGGGCCTGTTCGAGGATGCGGGGCACCGGATCGAGACCGGCTGGCATCAGCTCCTGGCCGGGGCGCAGGGCCTCGACCTGTTCTGACCGGCCGCAGCGGGCGGAGGAGCGTCAGGCCCCTTCGCCCCTCATCCTGGCAGGCGGCGGCGGACGGGTGGCGCCGCGGCCCTCTATCCGGCGAAGGGATCGCGCAGGGTGATGGTGTCGTCGCGCTCCGGGCTGGTGGAGAGCAGCACCACCGGCGCCTCCACCAATTCCTCGATGCGGCGGATGTACTTCACCGCCGCCGCCGGCAGTTCCGCATAGGAGCGGGCGCCGCGGGTGGAGCCGCTCCAGCCCTCCAGCGTCTCGTAGATCGGCTCGGCCGCAGCCTGCGCGCCCATGGCGGCGGGGAGGCGACGGTACTCCTGGCCGTGGATGCGGTAGCCGGTGCAGATCTTCAGCTCCGGCATGCCGTCCAGCACATCCAGCTTGGTCAGGGCGATGCCCTGGATGCCGCCGATCTTCACCGCCTGGCGCACCATGCAGGCATCGAACCAGCCGCAGCGGCGGCGGCGCCCGGTGACGGTGCCGAATTCATGGCCGCGATCGCCGAGGCCCTTGCCGATGTCGTCGTGCAGCTCGGTCGGAAAGGGTCCGCTGCCGACGCGCGTGGTGTAGGCCTTGGCGATGCCGAGCACCATGCCGACCGCATCCGGCCCGATGCCGGAGCCGGCCGCGGCATTCCCCGCCACCGTGTTGCTGCTGGTGACGAAGGGATAGGTGCCGTGGTCCACATCCAGCATCACCGCCTGCGCGCCCTCGAACAGCACGCGCTCGCCGGCATGGCGCGCCGCTTCCAGCCGCTCCCACACGGCTTCCGCGAAGGGCAGCAGCTTCGGCGCCCAGCCGAGCAGCTGCGCCATCAGCTCGTCCTTGGTGAATTCCGGGGCGCCGAGGCCGCGCAGCAACGTGTTGTGGTGCAGCAGCAGCTCGTCCAGCTTGCGGGAGAGCGTCTCCGGCTCCGCCAGGTCGCAGAGGCGGATGGCGCGGCGCGCCACCTTGTCCTCATAGGCCGGGCCGATGCCGCGCCCGGTGGTGCCGATGGCGCCGGCGCCGCGCGCCGCCTCCCGCGCCTTGTCGATGGCGGGGTGCAGCGGCAGGATCAGCGGCACGCTCTCGGCAATGCGCAGGTTCTGCGGCGTCACCTGCAGGCCCTGGGCCGAGACCTTGGCGATCTCCTCCAGCAGCGCCTGCGGGTCCAGCACCACGCCATTGCCGATGATGCCGAGCTTACCGCGCACCACGCCGGAGGGCAGCAGCGAGAGCTTGTAGGTCTGCCCGCCCACCACCAGCGTATGGCCGGCATTATGGCCGCCCTGGAAGCGCACGACGATGTCGGCCCGGCTGGCAAGCCAGTCCACCACCTTGCCCTTGCCCTCGTCGCCCCATTGGGCGCCGATCACGGCGACATTGGCCATGGCGTCAGTCTTCCTTCTTGATCGGAACGGCCTCGCCGTCCCGCAGGACATGGGTGCAGCGCAGAGCCTCCGGCGTATCCGCCGGGGAGAGCGCCGCCACGGTGGCAAAGCCCTGCTCGCGCAAGGCCCGCACCGCATCCTCCGCCGCGCCGGGCGGCACGAAGAGCCGCGGCCGCAGGGCAGCGGGCGGCGCCGCGCGCAGCACCGCATAGGGATAGAGGCTCATGCCCGTGGCCGGCTCGTCGCCCTGCGACAGGTAGCGGCCGCCCCGCCCCAGCTCCCCGGTGCTGCCCGGCCCGTAGAGGGTGAAGGCGACGCCCACATGGTAGCGGAAGCCACGGAACTCGACCGGATCCAGGGTGATACGCAGCCAGGGCGCCCGCGCCCGGATGGCGGCGATGACGGCGGCGGCATTGTCGGCGATGGCCCGCGCCGCTGGCGGCAGATCGGCCGCGGCCAGCGCCGCCAGCGCGCCATCCGCCGGGCCCGCGGCCTGCAGCAGCGCCGGAAGGGCGGCGGCGAGCGGCCCGGCCTCGGCCGCCAGCGCCGTCACCGCCGCGGCATCCTTGCGGTCAAGGGCGCGGATCAGGCGCTGGCCCAGCGCCGACGGCACCCCTGCCGCCTCCAGCAGGGCAGGCGCCATGGTGGGCAGGGTCACGTCCAGGGAGATGTCGGGCAGGCCGATGGCGCGCAGTGCCTCCGCCGCCACCAGCGCCACCTCGGCATCGGCCGCGGCAGTGTCGCTGCCGATCAGTTCGATGCCGGTCTGCGGCAGTTGCCGCTCCGGTGCCAATTGCGTGCCGCGCACCCGCAGCACCTGGCCAGCATAGCAGAGGCGCAGCGGCCGGGCCTGGCGCACCAGCCGGGTGGCGGCGATGCGGGAGACCTGCGGCGTCATGTCGGCGCGCAGCCCCATCATCCGCTGGCTGACCGGGTCCATCAGCCGGAAGGTCTGCTCCGCCACCGCGGCGCCGGAGCCGGCCAGCAGGCTCTCCTCGAATTCCAGCAGGGGCGGTCGCACACGCTCATAGCCGTGGCCGGCGAAGACGGCCATCATCGTCTCGACCAGCGCGGCCTCGCGCTCGGCCTCGGGGGGCAGGAGATCGATCAGCCCGGCGGGCAGCAGGGCGGGATTGGGCGCGTCGTCGCTCATGGGGCATCGCTGTGTGGCAGGGGGGCGCCTGCCCCGCAAGGGCGGAAGGGCACCGGGGCCGAAAGGAAGCGGATCGCCGCGCGGACCTTGGACGGAATGGACCCGCCGCGCCGGGGCGGCCGAGCCGGGCCGGTTGCGCACCGGGGCCGGGCGGATATCCTCCGCGCCCGCTTGCCCCGGATGGATCGTGTTGCCCGTCTCCCTGGTCCTGTTCGACATGGACAACGTCCTGTGCCGCTACGACAGGACCGTCCGCATCGCCCGGCTCTCCTCTCTGACCGGGAGGAGTCCACGGGAGATCCAGGCAACGATCTGGGATGCAGGCTTCGAGGCTCTGGGGGATGCCGGGACCATCAGCGCCGAGGACTATCTCCGCGGCTTTGGCGAACGTCTCGGTCATCCCCTGACGCTTGAGGACTGGCTGGCGGCGCGGAAGGCCTCAATGGCGCCGGAGCGGGAGACGCTGGACCTGGTCCGGCAGTTGAGGGCCAGGACGCGGGTCGCGGTGCTGACCAATAACAACACCATCATCCGCGACCATATCGACAGCCTGTTGCCCGAGCTTCGCCCCCTGTTCGGGGAGGCGATCTTCACCTCCGCCGAGTTCCGGGTCGCCAAGCCTGACCCGGAGGTCTATCGCCGCTGTCTGGCCCGGCTGGGCACCAGCCCTGCCGAGACCCTGTTCGTCGATGACCTGCCGGAGAATGTGGCTGGGGCGGAGGCAGCCGGGCTCCGGGCGCACCATTTCACGGGCGCCCGGCCGCTCGCCGCAGCGCTGAAGCGCTACGGCCTGCTGTGAAGCCAGGCGCCTAGCAGCAGAACGGGAACGGCCTGTCCTGCCCACGCGGCGCATGGCGGCGGCGCTGCAGCCGGCCGAGATCGGCGAGGCGCCGGTCCAGGAACGCCATTGCCCCGGCCAGGTCCGGATCATCATCCCGCAGCCAGTAGGCGAGGGTCGCGGCATAGATCGCGCCCAGCGAGGCACGGCGGGTGTACCAGGAGAAATCGGCCGAACTGTCGCCCGCCGCATACCAGATGGCATCCACCGTCCGGGCAGCGAGGCGCACCGCCAACCCGGCATTCCAGGGCAGGGCCAGCAGGCTCATCGCCCGCCGCAGCGCCCGCTTGTGCGGGGCGAGGGCCGAGAGGCGCAGTTCCACCAGGCGCCGGATGCGGGCCGGGATACGGCGGGAGGCAAGGTCCTCCGCCGCGGCCGCGGCCTCCATGTCGCGGTCGGCGAGGTCGCTCCAGGCAGCGATGGCGCCGGCCGGACCGGTGGGGAAATGGCTTTCCGCCAGCGCCGGATCCTCCCCTGCCGCGGCAAGGCCAGCGCGGATCGTGCCCCAATTCCAGCCCTGCTCGGCGGCGATGGGCAGCATGGCCCGCACCGCCGCGTCGCGGATGGCGCTGCGTTCGATCATGGGGCGTTCCCTCCGCACTGGGTGCAGGCCGCACGGGCCAATTCCTCGGTGAAGCCGAACAGGGCCAGGTCGTCCATGCGCATCGGGTAGAGAATGCCGTCCAGATGGTCCGTTTCATGCTGCATGACCCGGGCCGTCAACCCTTCGGCCTCGCCCTCGACCGGCCTGCCCTCGGCATCCAGCCCGCGGAAGCGGATGCGCTTCGGGCGGGTGACGCAGCCGCGCAGGCCGGGGATCGAGAGACAACCCTCCCAGGCGCTTTCCTCCTCATCTCCCAGCGGTTCCAGCACCGGATTGATCATGGCGGAGATGCCCGGGCCATTGCGCCAGACGAAAAGGCGGAGCGGCACATGCACCTGCGGCGCGGCCAAGCCGATTCCCTGCGCGTCCTGCATCGTTTCCGCCATGTCGGCGATCAGCCGCCGGATCTCGGGTGCCGTGGGGTCGGCAACCGGCTCGGCCTCGCGCAGCAGGACCGGGTGGCCCATGCGGGCGATCTTCAGGATGGCCATGTATGTCTCCGCGCCAATTTCGGGCCAAGGTGCAATGGGCGGTAGTTAGGCAGGCCGGGGCGGAACCGCGAGGGCTTCCGGCGGCCTGCCCGATCGTGCTAAGGAGCACCTCTCCGCGCCAGATGGGGACGGCGCGCGGGGTTCGGGCAACCGGACCCTGCGGAACCGTGCACCCTGGTGCGGCGATTCGTGTCTGTCCCTTCCCACTACGACAGGAGGTTGAACCGCGTGCAAGTCGTCGTCCGTGACAACAACATTGATCAGGCGCTGAAGGCGCTCAAGAAGAAGCTGCAGCGCGAGGGTGTGTTCCGCGAAATGAAGCTCCGCCGGCACTATGAGAAGCCGTCCGAGCGTCGCGCCCGCGAGGCCGCCGAGGCCGTCCGCCGGGCCCGCAAGGTCGAGCGCAAGCGGCTGGAGCGCGAGGGCTTCTGAGCCCTGTCCGGCCGCCGTCACGGCAGGCCAGAGCTTTCCGCAGGTAACCGCGGCGCGGGGCTACCCGCGGGCCGCGGTTTCGCGTTTTCAGGTCCGGTAACTTTCCCGGCCCTTCGGCCCCCTGCCCGGATTCACGGGGCGCATCCCCGCCCTTCGGTCCGGGCCGCGTTCTGGCGCGGCCACGGTCGGACCGAAACCGAATCGGTCAGGGCTCGATCACCCGCTCCTCCACCGCCGCCCTGGCCATCGCCGCCGGGTCGAGACTGACGCCGAGGCCCGGCCCCGTCGGCAGGTCCAGCATGCCCTCCCGCACCACGAATGCGGGCTCCACCACGTCATGTTTCAGCCAGACCGCTCCGCAATCGGTGGCGCGCGTCACCTGGGCATGGGCGGCAGCGAGGTGGAGGTTGGCGGCGGTGGCGATCCCCGTCTCAAAGAGGGAATGCAGCGCCACCTCCACGCCGAAGAGCGCGGCGGTGGCAGCCATGTCGCGCCAGCCCTCGATGCCGCCCCACATGAAGAGATCCGCCAGCCAGATATCGGCGCAGGGCTGACGTACCGCAGGCGCGATGTGATCAGGTTGGATCACCGCCATGTTGGTGGCGACCGTCATGCCGGTGGCGCGGCGCAGGCGCCACAGCCCTTCCCGATCGTCGCAGGGGTCCTCCAGCCATTCCGGGGCGTGGGGGCGCAGCGCCTCGGCCAGTTCCACAGCGCGGGCAGTGGGCCAGGCGGCGTTGGGGTCGATGCGGATGGCGGCCTCCGGGCCGAGGGCGCGGCGCAGCTCCGCCATGGCCGCCACGTCCCAGCTCACATCCGCCCCGGCGCTCTTGTACTTGAAGGCGCGGAAGCCGTGGCGGGCTGCGAGGGCGGCGGCCTGCTCGCCCAGCGCCGCAGCCTGGCCGTGGTCGCGGTAGATGGCGGCGATCTCGGCACGGCTGGCCGGCCGGTCCAGCGCCACGGCCGGCAGCGGGCAGGCCAGCGGGATGCGCTGGCGCACCGCGCCGCCGAGCAGCGCCGCGAGTGGCCGGTCCAGCGCCTTGCCGGCAATGTCCCACAGCGCCAGTTCCAGCCCGGCATAGGCGGACCAGCCGATGCGGCCGTTCCGGTTATCGAAAACGCCGCGGCCGAAGCTCTGGCGGAAGCCCTGCCGGTCCGCCGCATCCCGGCCGAGCAGCGTGCGCGCCAGGCGGGCCGTCTGGGCGAAGCACTCGGCATAGCCCAGCGTCTCGCCGAGGCCGGTGAGGCCGGACTCCGTCTCCACCTCGATCACCGTGCGCTCGGTGGCGTCCATCACATACATCGAGGAGACATAGACCATGCCGAGCGGCAGCCGGACACGGCGCAGCCGGATGCGTCGGATGGTGCCGGGGCGACGCATCATGGCGTCTCCTCCTGCCAGCCGAAGCCGGGCGCGGCGGGATCCGGCTGCCAGGGCAGCGCGGCGTAAAGGGGCCGGTGGCGCAGCCAGGGCAGCGCGGCCCGAAGCTGCGCCGCGCCGGCGACCGCGGCCGGATGCGGCGCCGGAGCCAGGGCCAGTTCCACCTGGAAGGCGCGCGCCGCCGCCGCCAGGCGCCGCACCGCGCCCGGCCCGCCCGCCGCGACCGGATCGGCGAGAAGCAGCAGGGTCGCGGGATCGAGCAGCGCCTGCCGCAGCGCCGCGGCATTGGCGGGCAGCCAGGTGGCGCCGCGCGGCAGCGGCCCCTCCGGCGAGGTGACGGGCGCGGATAGGGGCGGGGCCGCGCCGAGCAGCAGCGCGGCCGGCACCCCCTCCCGCCGCGCGGCGAGATCGAGCGCCGCCATGGCGACCAGCCCAGCGGCCGCATCCGGCACCTCCTCCTCGGACGGCAGGCGGAGCGCGAGTTCGGTGGGATCGCGGCCGGTTTCCGCCGCCAGCGCGGCGCGGGCCGTCGCCTCTGCCACCGCGCCGCAGGCCCAGCCGCGATGCGTCCCGTCGGAGAGGCAAAGCAGCAGGAGATCGCCACCAAGCGGCCGCAGGCTGCCATGCCGGATGGCCGGGGTCATGCGATCACCACCCTTCGTTCCATGCATCCCTCCAGCCTGGCGAATCCCTGTGGCAGCATGCCATGCCTCCGGGCCGGATGCGTCTGCCGAGAGGGGAGAAATCATGATGAAACTCCATTGGTCCTCACGCTCCCCCTTCGTGCGGAAGGTGATGGTGGCGGCGCATGAGACGGGCCTCGCCGGCCGGATCGAGCCTGTCCCGACACTGGTGGGCCTGACCATCGCTAACCGGGAGATCCTGGCCCGCAACCCGCTCGGCAAGATCCCGACGCTGGTGCTGGAGGACGGCACCACGCTCTTCGATTCCGGCGTGATCTGCGAGTATCTGGATGGGCTGCATGACGGGCCGAAGCTGTTCCCGCCATCCGGCCCGGCCCGGATCGCGGCACTGCGCTGGCAGGCGCTCGGCACCGGCTATTGCGACATGCTGGTGCTGTGGCGCGGCGAGCAGGCGCGGGAGGCACCCTCCGCCGCGATCCTGGAGGGATTCGCCCGGAAGCACGCGGCCACCTTGGCGGTGCTGGAAGCGGAGGCGCCGGCCCTTGCCGCTGCCCCCTTCGGCATCGGCCAGATCGCGATCGGCTGCGCCCTCTCCTATCTCGACTTCCGCTTCGACGCGCTCGGCTGGCGCACGGGGTGCCCGGCGCTGGCGGAGTGGCATGCGGGATTCCGGGCCCGCCCCTCAGTGCGGGCGACGGAGCATGTGGACGCCTGAGCGGTTGGCAGCCCCTCACGGGCACGGCTAGGCTTCCCGCAAAAGGGAGGAAGCGGCCATGCAGGAGCTGCGGATCGGCGACGTGGCCATCGCCAGCATCATCGAGCGCGACGGCCCCTGGCGGCGGCCGGAGGACATGTTCCCCGCCTGCGATCCGGAACTGGCGCGGCGCCATCTGGCGGAGATGGATCCGGTGGTCTTCGACCCCGTCTCCGGCCGCATGGTCATCACCTATCAGACCTTCGTGCTGCGCACGCCGAAGCACACCATCCTGGTGGATACCTGCACCGGCGAGGACAAGGGTTATCCGCCACCGATGGACTTCCCGAAGCAACCCTGGCTGGACGGGTTCCGCGCCCTCGGCCTGCGCTTCGAGGATATCGACTACGTCTTCTGCACGCATCTGCACATCGACCATTGCGGCTGGAACACGCGGCTGGTGAATGGGCGCTGGGTGCCGACCTTCCCGCGGGCGAAATACGTCTTCCACAAGCGCGAATACGCGGCCTGGGAGGAGGCGACGGCTCGCGGCGAGCAGCCGCCCGGCAATGTCTGGCGCTTCAATTGCGAGCCGGTGGTGGCGGCCGGACAGGCCCTTCTGGTGGATGACGACTTCACCCTGGACGACACGGTCTGGCTGACGCCGACGCCGGGGCACTCACCCTGCCATTGCTGCGTCAACATCGCCTCGCGCGGCCAGCGCGCGGTCGTCACCGGCGACCTGATGCACCATGCCTTGCAGGTGCGCGAGCCGGGCTGGTCCACCATCTTCGACTGGGATCCCGCCATGGCGGCCCAGTCCCGCCGGCGCTTCCTGGGCGAGGTGGCGGATACGGACACCGTGCTGCTGCCCATCCACTTCCCCGGCCGCACCGCCGGACGCGTGCAGGCGGATGGCGAGCGCTTCCGCTACCATTTCCTGTGAATGATCAAGGGAGGATCGTCGTGGCCAGGCTGCGCTATCTGGAAAAATCCGACCTGAAGCCGGAGGATCAGGACCTCCTCTCCCGCGACATCAATCTCTACAAGGCGCTGGTGCACAATCCGGGGGCGATGCGCGCCTTCAGTGGCCTGGGACAGTATATCCGGCACCGGACGAAGCTCGATCCGCGGCTGCGGGAGCTGGCGATCCTGCAGGTGGGCTGGCTGGCGCGCTCCGCCTATGAATGGTCGCACCATGTGAAGATCGGCCAGGATTTCGGCGTGACCGAAGCCGATATCGAGGGACTGATCGCGGAGAACAAGGGCCAGCCCTCGGCGCTGGAGCCGCTGGCGAAGCTGGTGCTGAAGGCGGCACGGGAGGTCTACGAGGGACCGGGCATCGCCGCCGATACCTTCGCGGCGTTGCGCAAGGAGCTGGATGACGCGGCAGTGATGGATCTGGTCATCACCGCCAGCTTCTATTGCGCCGTGGTTCGTATCCTCGCCTCGCTGGAGATCGATGTGGAGGACAGCTACCTGCCTTACCTCCACAAATATCCGCTGCCGGCGTGATCCGCCCATGACCGACGCCGCCCTCGCCTGCGACGCGCTGGTGGTCGGCTCCGGGGCCGGCGGGCTTTCCGCCGCGGTTACGGCGCGCGCCTTCGGCCTGGATGTGCTGGTGGTGGAGAAGGAGCCTTATTTCGGCGGCACCACCGCGCGCTCCGGCGGCTGGCTCTGGATTCCGTGCAGCCCGCATGCCCGCGCCGCCGGCATCGAGGACAGCCCGGAGGCGGCGCGGACCTACCTCCAGTACGAGGCAGGCAATCATTTCGATGCGCCCCGGGTGGATGCCTTCCTGAGATACGGCCCGGAGATGGTGGCCTTCATGGAGCGCGAGACCGCGGTGCGCTTCGAGCTCGGCCCGCAATTCTCCGACTATCATCCGGATGCGCCGGGCGCGAGGCCGGGCGGCCGCTCCATCTGCGCCGCGCCCTTCGACGGGCGCGAATTGGGCGAGGAGGTGCGGCGGCTGCGTCCGCCGCTGCGGGAGATCACCATGCTCGGCATGATGATCGGCTCGAACCGGGAGCTGCTGCATTTCTTCAACATCACCCGGTCGGTTCGCTCCGCCGGCTTCGTGGCGAAGTCGCTGGCGATCTTCGCGCGGGACATGGCGATGCGCGGCCGTGCCATGCGGCTGACCAATGGCAATGCGCTGGCGGCACGGCTGGCGAAATCCTGCTTCGATCTCGGCGTGCCGATCTGGACCAGCGCCCCCGCCGTGGCGCTGATCCGGGAGGGCGATGCGGTGCGCGGCGCGGTGGTGGAGCGCGACGGCCAGCACATCCGCATCGAGGCGCGGCGCGGCGTGGTGCTGGCGGCCGGCGGCTTCCCGCAGGAGGTGGCGCGGCGCAGGGCCCTGTTCCCGCACGCCCCCAGCGGCACCGAGCACTGGTCCCCTGCCCCGCCCGGCAATACCGGCGACGGGCTGCGCCTCGGCGAGAGCGTCGGCGCCGCGGTGGAGACTCGCTACCCGAACGCCGCGGCCTGGTGCCCCGTCTCCCTGGTGCCGCGGCGGGACGGGACCAAAGGCGTGTTCCCGCATTTCATCGACCGCGCCAAGCCGGGCGTGATCGGCGTGACGCGCCATGGGAAACGCTTCACCAACGAGGCCAATTCCTACCATGACTACGTGCAGGCCATGCTGCGGGCCTGCAGCGGGGAGGAGGAGGTCGCCTCCTGGCTCATCGCCGATCACCCGACCGTCCGCCGTTACGGCCTGGGCTTCGCCAAGCCCTTCCCGGTGCCGATCGGGCAGTATGTCCGTTCCGGCTATCTGCAGCGCGGCCGGACCCTGCGGGAATTGGCGCAGCGCACCGGAATAGACCCGGCGGGGCTGGAGGCAACCATCGCCACCTACAACGAAGCGGCACGGCGCGGCGAGGACCCGGAATTCGGCCGCGGCAGCACCGCCTACAACCGCTATCTCGGCGATGCGCTGGTGCGGCCGAATCCCTGCGTCGCCCCGATCGAGACCGGTCCCTTCTATGCGCTGAAGCTGGTGCCGGGTGATCTCGGCACCTTCGCCGGGCTGCGGGCGGATGCGGATGCGCGGGTGCTGGACCGGGAAGGCCGGGTCATTCCGGGCCTCTATGCCGCGGGCAACGACCTGGCCAGCATCATGGGCGGCAATTATCCCGGTGGCGGCATCACCCTGGGGCCGGCCATGACCTTCGGCTACATCGCCGCCCGGCACATGGCCGCGGCGGCACCCTGACCCCCTCCCCCTGGGCAAGCCGGCCCGGTCGTGGGAAGACAGCAGGACGCATTCTATGGGAACAGCCACCGCCATGAGCGAGACCAAGCAGGACCGGAAGAAGCCCAGGGGCCGCCAGTTCTTCGCCAATCCGGGCCCGACCAACATCCCGGATTCCGTTCTGCTGGCCGTGGCGCATACCACGGTCGACTTCAACGACGAGGCCTTCCTGGAGGTCTATGACGCCTGCGTGGCGGGGCTGAAGCGGGTGCTCAAGACCCGCCAACATGTGTTCATGTACACCGCCTCCGGCCATGGCGCCTGGGAGGCGAGCCTGGTGAACCTGCTCTCCCCCGGCGACACGGTGCTGATCCTGGAGAGCGGCCATTTCTCCGACTCCTGGGCGAAGATGGCGACCGATCTGGGCCTGGAGGTGCGGACCGTCCCGGCCGACTGGCGGCGCGGCGCCGATATCGGCGCGCTGAAGGCGGCGCTGGCGGCGGATGCCGGCCATGTCATCAAGGCCGTCTGCGTGGTGCACAACGAGACCTCCACCGGCATGACCCTGCCGATCCAGGAGGTGCGCGCCGCCATGGATGCGGCGCGGCATCCGGCGCTGCTGCTGGCGGATACCATCTCCTCCCTCGGCTCCATCGACTTCCGCATGGATGAATGGGGCGTGGATGCCGCGGTGGGCGGCAGCCAGAAGGGGCTGATGCTGCCGACCGGCATGAGCTTCACCGGCGTCTCGGAGAAGGCGATGGCGGCGCATCGCTCCTCCCGCCTGCCGAAGCATTATTTCAACTGGACCAACATGCTCGCCCGCCGGCACCGGAGCTTCGTCGGCACCGTGCCCATCAGCCTCTTCTACGGGCTGAAGGAATCGCTGCGGCTACTGGAGGAGGAAGGGCTGGACGCCGTTTTCGCCCGCCATCACCGGCTGGGCGAGGCGGTGCGGCGCTGCGTGCAGCACTGGTCCGGCAACAACGGCCCGCAGCTCTTCTGCCTCAACCCTTCCCGCTATTCGGACAGCGTCACCGCCGTGCTGATGCCGGAGGGCTATGATGCCGACGCGCTGCGCAGGACGGCGCTCACGCGCTTCAATGTCTCGCTGGGCGGCGGGTTGTCGAAGCTGCAGGGCAAGGTATTCCGCATCGGCCATCTCGGCGACCTGAACGAGGCGATGGTGCTCGGCACCCTCTCGGTGGTCGAGTTGGCGATGAAGGTGGACGGGGTGCCGCACACGCCGGGCGGCGTGGATGTGGCGATCGCCTACCTGGCCGAGACGGCAGACTGAGTCACCCTACCGGGCGGTCCGCATCCGGGCCGCCCGGTTCAGATCGCGCGCCACAGCCGGCGCGTCAGGGCCAGGGCCAGAAGCCCCTCGACGCCGCTGACGACACAGGCCCATTGCGCCCCGAAGGCATCGGCCAGCAGGCCGATATGCAGGAAGCCGACCGGCCCGATGCCGATGCAGACGGAGAGGATGCCGAGCACCCGGCTGCGCAATTCCGGCGGCGTCGCCAGATAGACCAGTGTCGCCTGCATGATGCTGAAGCCGGCGCCGCCGAGCCCGGTCAGCAACAGCGCCGCGCCTGCCAGCACCGGATGCGGCGCCAGGGCGAACAGCGTCAGCATCGCCAGGTAGAGCGTGACACCGCCGACATAGCAACGCCCATACAGCGCCGGCGGGACCAGCAGCGCCACGGCCAGCGCGCCGCAGAAGGCGCCGACCCCATCCATGCTGGACAGCACCCCCACCGCCTCCGGCCCGAGATGCAGGTGATCCAGCCCGATCACCGGAACCAGGCTGGTGAAGGGCCAGCCGAAGACGTTGAAGATGATGGTGACGGCCAGCGTGCCCATCAGCCGCCGGTCATGCCGCACGACCGCGAAGCCCTCGGCGATGCGTGCGAGAACGCCCTCCCCCGCAGCCTCCCGCACGCCGCTGCGGTAACGCAGCGTCAGCGCCGCCGCCAGGGCCATGGCGTAGAGCACCACACTCAGCACGAAGGCGCCGGCGATGCCGACGCTGGCGAAGATCACGCCGCTGAGGGTCGGCCCCAGCATGCGGCTGGCATTGTTGGCACCGACATCGAGGGACATGGCTGCCCCCATGCGGCCCGCCCCCACCACCTGGCCGATCATCAGCCGCCGCACCGGGTTGTCCGCCGCCCAGGCCAGGCCGTTGACGAAGCTTGCCACCGCCAGGTGCCACACGGTCAGTGCATCGGCGAGGGCCAGCAGCGCCAGCGCGAGCGAGGTGAGCAGGCTGGCGGCGACCACGATCAGCAGGGCCGTCCGCTGCTCCACCCGCTCCGCCCAGGCGCCGAGGAAGGCACCGAACAGGCCCATGGGCAGCAGGCGCAGCATGGTCATCATAGCGACCAGGAAGGCGGAGCCGGTGGCGTCATAGACGAAGAGGCTGACCGCCAGCATCTCCAGCCACCGAACCACGAAGACGATCAGGCCGACGCTCCAGAGGCGTCGGAAATCGGGTTCTGCGAACAGGCTCCGCCGCGCCGTCCCAGGCATGGTCACTGCGGCCGTTTCCCTCTCGGTTGCCGGTCTGGCGCCGGACTGCAACGGCATGGTGCCGGCAACGGCCGCAGCGGGCAATGTGGCACGGGCCGGCCAGTTTGGGCATAGTCGCCGCAAGCGAGGAAACGTCAGGAGAACCCGATGGCCAGGCCCTTCGAAGGCATACGCATCATTGATGCGACGCATGTGCTGGCTGGGCCCTTCGCCGCCTACCAGCTTGCCCTGCTTGGCGCCGATGTGATCAAGCTGGAGCATCCGGAGGAGCCGGACCAGAGCCGTGACAGCGGCCCCGACCTGGCGCTGAACCGGGCCGGCATGGGCACCGCCTATCTCACCCAGGGTGCCAACAAACGCTCCATCACCCTGGACCTGAAGCAGGAGGCGGGACGCGCTGTGCTGCGCAAGCTGCTGGCCGGCGCCGACGTGCTGGTGGAGAATTACCGCCCCGGCGCATTCGAGGCGCTTGGCCTGGGCTATGAGGCCGTCTCGGCCATCAACCCGAAGCTGATTTACTGCTCCATCTCCGCCTTCGGCCATGGCGGACCGCGCGGTGGGCAGACGGCCTACGACCATGTGATCCAGGCGACATCCGGCATCATGGCCGCCACCGGCACGCCGGAGGTCAACCCGATCAAATTCGGCGCGCCGGCCATCGACTACGCCGCCGGCACCATGGCCGCCTTCGCCCTGGCCAGCGCGCTGTTCCAGCGGGAGAGGACCGGACGCGGGCAGCGCATCGACCTTTCCATGCTGGATGTGGCGCTGATTCTGCAGGCATCGCATGTCGCGGCGTATCTGCGCACCGGCCAGGACGCGAAGCCTTCCGGCAACGACCATGTCTATGCGACCAACAGCGCCTATCCGACAAAGGACGGCATGGTGATGCTGGGGGCGAGCAACCTGCGGCAGCAGAGGCGCCTCTGGACAGCGCTGGGGCGGCCGGAGATGGCGAAGCCGGACAACGAGACGCGCCTCGCCGCCCGCGCCGAGGAGGCGGCGGTGCTGCGAGAGATCATGCTGACCCGCACGGCGCAGGAATGGGAGGAATTCCTCCAGTCCCGCCACGTCCCGGCGGCGCGGGTGCGGAGCATGGCGGAGGCACTGGCTGATCCGCAGGTGGAGGGCCGCCGTCTGGTCCACCGCTTTCCGAAGGGTGCACCGGGGATAGAGGGCGGCTTCGGCGTGCCGGCGACCGCTTTCCGCTTCGCGCATGGCGGGCCACAGGTGGACAGCCCGCCGCCGCACCTGGGCGCGGACACGGAGGCGGTGCTGGCGGAACTCGGCTACGCGCCCGCTGAAATCGCCGCATTGCGCGCCCAGCGCGCGATCTGATCCCGTCCCGCCTCAGGCCGCCGCGCTCGGCCGGCCCTTCATGCGCGCATGATGCGCGGCGATGTTCTTCAGATCCGGGTTGATCGGCTGGCTGACCATGGCGCCGAAATCCAGGAAGGCGAAGAGCATGATGTCGGCCAGGGTCAGGCGGTCCCCGCAGAGAGTGATCTCGTCCAGGTATTCGCAGATGGCGGTGATCTCCCTCAGCACCGTGCCGGCATCGAGTTCCAGGCATGGCAGTGTGCCGGTCGGGTTCTTCACCATATAGGTGGGCCGCCGGTTCGCGCCGCCGCGCGGTTGATCTCGACGCACGGGATCTCGATCCCGTGCTCGGCCACGAAGATGCGCAGGACGCGCGGATTGGGACCGACAGAATTGCGGAATTTCATGTGTGTTCTCCGTCGGCAGGATGCGGTGGCCGCGCCACCATGCCGAGCGGATCCTTGGGATGGCCATGTCCCGGCGTGACAGCACCGGCTTCCGCGATAATATCTCCCTGCCCAAGGGAGGGACCGACCGTGATCCACGAACTCCGCATCTATCGCTGCGTCCCCGGCCGCCTGCCCGCGCTGCTGAAGCGCTTCGAGACGATCACGCTCAAGCTCTGGGAACGCCACGGCATCCGTCAGGCCGGCTTCTGGACGGTTGGGATCGGCGAGTCCAACCAGGATCTCTACTACCTGCTCGCCTGGGAATCGCTGGCGGAGCGCGAAAGGAAGTGGAACGCTTTCATCGCCGATCCCGAATGGATCGCAGCGCGTGCCGAAACGGAGAAGGACGGGCAGATTGTTGCCTCGGTGAGCAACCAGATCCTGCTGCCCACCGCCTTCTCCGCGGTCCGCTGAGCGTGGCGCCGGGCGGCTGCCATGGCCGGCATTCCGACCTTCGCCACCCCGCCCGGCTTCCTCGGCGTCGCGCGGCATGATCCCGGCGCCGAATTCTGCGTCGCCGGCATCCCCTTCGATATCGGCACCACCAACCGTGCCGGCACCCGCGACGGGCCGGCGGCGATCCGGCGCGCCAGCCGCATGCTGGTGGACGGCGCGCATCCGGAGCATTGGGTGGAGCCGGCCACACTCTCCCTCTCCGATATC
>Ga0182742_1001755_pt1 | contig 26360 bp, 24 predicted proteins | sample eDN5th37CBELigMG_FD_128880 | JGI IMG/M metagenome (GOLD analysis project Ga0182742, IMG submission 128880) | Enriched Miracle-Growth compost microbial communities from Emeryville, California, USA - eDNA 5th pass 37_C BE-Lig MG (version 2)... ...
AATTTCTGTATTTATATTGATTTGTAAATGCATAATATTCACCCCAGAATATTATGCATTTATTAATCAAAACTGTACATTGTTAAACGGTCAATTCTGTACATACATAGGTTAGCATTTATAGAAAGGGTTAAAGATATACTAAGAAGAATCGAAATATCCAAATCTCCCCAAGATAAAAACATAAAAATAGGTAATTTAATCCTAAAACCAGACCAATATGAGTTAGATTTAATTACACATAAAATAAGTCTTTCAAAAAGAGAACAACAAGTGCTTTTATTACTAATTGACAGAAATATGATTTCAAGAGATGAAATTATAAGGTATTTATGGGGGTTTGACTATTATGGAGGAGTAAGAATTGTTGATGTGAATATCAGTAAGCTAAGAAAGAAAATCGAATCAGACCCTAAAAGACCTCAATTCATTAAAACAATAAGAGGATATGGATACTGTATAAATAAAGCTATTATTAAAGAAGGATAAATATTTCATAAAATGGTCTAAACAAAAGAAGGCTTAGAACAAAAAAATTTAAGTGGAAAGTTTTGGGAGTGCGGAGATTAGTTCTCTTCATCAGTAAATTCCGAGACAGAGTGAGAAAATTGATAGTCCATGAACAATTTTAAGGAAAATCTGAAGAGCCCTCCCTCTCCTTTTTTATATTGATGACAACAATTGACCAATAAAAAAATCAAAGAAGTTAAGCCCAGTTTTTTTCAAAGCTTGGCTTGACCTTTTTGTAATTGCATTCAATCTCAATGTTTTTATAATTCCTTTTGAAACTTAGATTTATTAAATTCGCTGATTTTTCACAATTGTATGGATTATGTCTTAACCATTTTATTATAGTGAAATAAGGATTAAAAGTTCCCCAAAAAAACTCTTTATAAGATTTGGCATTCCTTTCTCGCCAAAACTCCCTTTATTTCTTTCACATTATATAATTCCACCAATCTTCCCTTTCATCTTATACTTAATTTTGTCCAATTACTTTAATAACAAACTTATGTTTTTCCAAAATTCTACCGTATATTTACATTATACGGAAATAACCCTGAAATGTTAGGATAATTCCCTTCAATTAACCTTGAAGAAAGTGAGGTAGTATTTGACTTAAATACCATATAGCTGTCTGTTACAAATATATGTATTACACCACCATCATTATGGATCCTCCAACCAGTAACGAATGTTGAAGATAGATAGTGAAAGAGACCATTTGCCTAACCTCTTTCAGCCGCGTAAATGGGTAGCATTCCTTGAGGATGGGAGACTTCTTTCGGAGAGCCGTTAAATTAAAAAAATGGATGTTTTAATTAGAACAATTTTTACTTTCTTACATAATCTATTGTTAGGGAATGTTGGTGATTTAAGTTCATTTTTCGTGAAGCACAATATGATCTGAGTTTCATTATTTATTTATTACTCCTTAACTCGTAATTAAATTCAGCCCGATTAAGAGTGCCTAATTGGCGCTCGTCTTTTTTTTGATTCATTTCCCCTTTTATAAAAAACGGTTGTATTTAAGACGTTATGAATTATACCCTGTATCACACAACAAAAAGAATGAAATCTCCATTCATTGTAAGGTCTAAAGTGATGCAAAAAAGCCCAATACCGTACCAGAGTCTATTGTGATTACCCTTTATAATCAATGATATAAGGCTCTGTTCCTTTAACTTTGTAAATGTGCATAATCCAATCTTAACCCTATAATTAAATTAAAATTAAGGGAGAAGAATTATGGACCTAAACAGTTTAATAACAACCATCATAAGTTCAACCGCTGCTTTGGTAGCAATTATTGGGGGATTCTTAGTCAGCAGAGTTATAGCATTATCGAGTGAGCAAACCGGAATTAGCGGATAATCCCTCCATAATTGGCCAGATTTGTGTAATTAAAATAAATGGCAAAATTATAAGAATAACCTCACTGTTAAATAATTTAATACTATAAAAGAATGGGGGTTACGATATGGCACCACCAAAACATATTGTTACAGCAGCTTCTTTAGTATTAAACGAACGTAAAGAAGTTTTATTAGTTAAAGGACCTCGCAGAGGTTGGGAAATACCTGGTGGACAGGTTGAAGAAAGAGAATCTTTGAAGGATGCTGCAATTAGGGAAACAAAAGAAGAATCGGGTATAGATATTAAGGTTACAAAATTTTGTGGAATATTTCAAAATGTAAGTGAGTCTACATGTAATACATTGTTTTTGGGAGTACCAATCGGAGGAAAATTAACCACTAGTTCTGAGAGTTTGGAAGTCGGTTTCTTTCCAGTTGAAAAAGCATTGAACATGGTAACTTGGAATAATTATAGGCAAAGAATTGAGTACTGTCTAAACGAAAAACTTCATCCTTTTTATATTGAATTTTGATATTAGGTTTATTGAACGGTGCTTTAATTCAATAAGAGCGTTTAAAGCTAATCGCAAAATTAGAGGTCAGCTTTTTTGGCTTTTTTAAAGCCGAACAGTGTCATAACTTATGAATTTTGGTGCATTCACCCAAGCATTGTAAGACGGTTAACATAGTATGATCTTAGCTAAGAAATAACCTTCACCAAAACTAACTGCTATCATAAAGAAAGGCTCTTTTTTGAGAGCCTTTTCTTTTGGATAATCAAAAATGGAATGAGACAAAAACCTCATGTCATAAAATGAGATGTACTAAAAAGGGGGAGTTCTATGCTGTGGAGAAATTGTATGAAATTGCAAATATTGATTGACCAATTGGATGATCAATGGAGTGATGATGAAAAAGAGAGGGTTCATGAAAAAGAGATAAATTATTTAACACAAAATAAAGATTCCAAATTCAAAAAAGACAAGAATCCACACAGGAGTTCCTGAAGAATGTTTCATACTTAGAAAGTATTGTATTTATTTATAAGTAGAGTGTCATTTTATGATACTCTTTTTTTCTGTATTTGGATTTGCATTAACATTAACCAAGTTAATTAAGATTGATATGGCTAACCTAGCATTGGCTCATCTACACTGTTTTGATGGTAGCTCGATTTGTTCATTCCCTTTATTCATCCGGCTTCCAGCGATTCATTTCATCGGAAGAACCATTTTGAATAGCTTCATAACTTGCAATTTCTAATATATGTGAACAAACTTTGCCAAAGAACACACTTAAATTACGGGGTAGGTTTGTACAATAATAATATCGAATATATGTAAAAAGCGACCGCCCTTTGTTCAGCTGTAAAATTGCAACCAGGTTAAATATTTCATAACCCAGATTTCTTTTCCAATCATTTTATTTGGTAAACTGTAGCCTTCGACCATCGTTTGGATTCCACGTACAGTAAACTTGGAGATTTCTGACTGTAGAATACATATAGAGAGTGGTCCACATGTGGTTTCTTTTTAGCCATTTCTGCTCGGAATATCAACCAATCCTAGATTTCCGCAAGCAACGTATTGGAAATTGGAATGGTTCTTACTTTCTTTCCTTTTCCAACGACCCGAATACGTTTCAACTTCAAATCAATATCCGTTATTTTTAAATTAGAGAGTTCATCAACACGTAGACCAGCATATGTAAACAAATAGATGATGGTGCGATCACGATGATACTTTTCTTCCGGATCTACCCCTCTGCTTTAGCCAGGTTTTTCTCCTTATTTTATAGATAGATCTTCAAACTCTTCTTCTGTTAGTCACAAAATATTTTCCGAATCCTCATCAACTGATTTTATATCCTGAATATCCTGCATTGGATTATGCTAAAGTTCTTTATGACCTGTTGCCCAGGAATAAAAACTCTTAAGGAATTTATGCTTCGGTTAATCAATTCAGTTACCAAAGTTTTTTTGATCAGTCGGACTTAACATCGCATCGACCCACTTTCGAATATTAAGCTTTATACTTCATTATAAATCTACAAATACAAGAGTATGTTTTCAAAGAAGATTAGTTATTAAGAGCCTTATTAATTGCTTTTTCCACCCACTTACTTATAGTAATATTCTCTTGTTCTGCTAATCGCTTAACTTCATCCAACATCTTTATTGGCAGTTCTAAATTCGTTTTACGATAAGCACTTCAAACGATAAATAACCCCTCCGCAATCTCAATCGTTCCCTCTTTTATAAAAGGAATAAGCTGGTCTAGTTTAAATGGAACTGAATGACGGAGAGATATTTCCCCTGCCTTCATCGAAATATAGACACCCTGCTCCTGTTTCCGAATCCCTACATTTTCAATTCCCCAAGACTCATATATGAAATCAATAAACGGATATAAAATATCCTCCCCTTTAGGAATCTGGATATGAACGTAGCCTTTATAATCTAGTGTATCTTTATGGATTTCATAACAAGGTTCCAACCCATATTTTTCAATTCCTTCATTATAATCCACCCATTTTTGATAGTATGGAAGATAAAATCCCCAATTTAACGCCTCATCTTTCATCACTCGCGCAGCTGTACTATCTTGAGATTGAAAGTACTGAAACAGCGCAATATCATGGTCAGAATCATAATATTCATTTTTCCGAACACGATCAAATTCCAAAGACTAAAACCATTCCTTTGCTTCTAAGAAATCTTCCTCTGAAATTACATAATTCGTTCTTTCATTACAGAAAGATACCTTTATAGCTTTAATGGTTCCATCCTTTATATATCTATAGACACTTTGAACTGATAATCATAACTGCCTGGCCACTTCTGAAGGGCGCATACCTGTTGGATATTGCTCCCTCTCCCTGGCTAAACGATCCACTTCCTCTTTATAGTATCGAGCTTCTCGGTGCAGCCGGTTATTATAATTTATAAAATAAAAAAAGAACTTGCTATCGACTCTATAAACAAATTAAGAAATAAAAATCGCGTAGGATGAGGCTAATCACCACTTCCTACGCGATTGAATCGCATTACATAACAGATTTCTCCAAAATCTCTACAACATCCAATGTCTGAACCTTCTCTTCTACTTCTTTTGCTTTTGTGCCATCCCCGATCATCGTTAAGCAGTATGGACAGCCTGTACTGATGATAGTTGGATTCGTTTCTAACAGCTGTTCCGTTCTAGCCACGTTGATACGCGTTCCAGCATCCTCTTCAATCTATATACGTCCGCCGCCAGCTCCGCAACACATGGCTGTTTCACGGTTTCGTTCAGGTTCAACAAGTGTAATACCTAGAATCAATATCGTGTGGTGCATCGTACACATTATGGTAGCGGCCTAAATAGCAGGAATCAGGATACGCAATGACTTCATCGACAGTCTTATTTAGCCTTAGCCTGCCTTCTTCTATTAATTTTACGAGCACTTACGTATTTTAAACCGGTAGCTTTAAATCAATTTCATTTTATAATTTAGCATCGATTAATTAGTCACACTTAAATATAAATTGAGTGAATCCTCTACTTCTTTTGCCACTAATTCAATAAAATCATGGTAATCTTTTGATATATGAGCCTTATCTAAAGCATCGTAATATTCTAAACGATTCACGACTTTAATAATGACAGGTGGAAATCCTTCCTTCATGAGTTCTAAATTCAATAATAAGCGTGCTGTACGACCATTTCCATCAATAAATGGATGAATACCGACAAAAATAGCATGTAACATTGCTCCACGTTCCACTGGATGAAGGGATTTAGCTTCTGATTGATACCATGTCATCAATTGTTCCATCTGTTCCTGAATTAAATAAGGAGCTGGTGGTACATGTGAGGCACCTGAGATAAAAACCTGCTGATCTCGATAGACGCCTGCATACGCATCATTAATCCCTTTAAGTACTAATCGATGCAAATTCTTAATCTGCCATTCAGATAAGGATTCTTCTTTAGAGACAATTTCTTCTACATAAGCAATCGCCTCTCGGTGGTTAATAACCTCTAAATGCTCACGAAGTGTTTTGCCTCCGACTGTAATTCCTTCCAAAACCACTTTCGTTTCATTGATGGTGAGCGTATTCCCTTCAATGGCATTGGAGTGATAGGTCCACTCTACTAATAATTTTTCACGTAAACTTTTTATAGTATATCTCGGTAATGGGCGTTTGCTATCTAAGAGCGCTTTTTTCTGATTAATTTGTTCTAACATACAGCCTCACTCCTCATAGGGAATTTGAGTTTCTTCCTATTATATATGTTTTATAAACATGTCTCTATATTAACTGTTTTAAATCCATAATCGTGTATTTCTATATTATTCCTCAGGAGTTGCAACAAATCCTTTCTCTCTAGGATTCTTCCATTTGTAGAGCTTGTTGAATAACCTGCTCTACCCACTGGCTCATGGTAAGATTCTTTTTTTCTGCTAGTTGCTTTACCTCATCCAACATCTTGATTGGCAGTTCTAAATTCGTTTTGCGATAAGCACTCCGAACAATAAATAACCCTTCTGCAATCTCAATCGTTCCCTCTTTTATAAAAGGAATAAGCAGGTCCAAATTAAAAGGAATAGATTGTGGAAGAGATAATTCTCCAGCCTTTAACGAAATATATACACCCTGCTCCTGCTCCCGAATCCCTACGTTTTCAATTCCCCAAGACTCATATAAAAAATCAATAAATGGATATAAAATATCTTCCCCTTTAGGAATCTGGATATGAACATAGCCTTTATAATCTAGTATATCTTTATGGATTTCATAACAAGGTTCCAACCCATATTTTTCAATTCCTTCATTATATTCCACCCATTTTTGATAGTACGGAAGATAAAATCCCCAGTTTAACTCTTCATCCTTCATTACCCTAGCAGCTGTACTATCTGGAGATTGAAAATACTGAAAAAGCGCAATATCATGGTTAGCATCATAATATTCATTTTTTCGAACACGCTCAAATTCCAAGGACTGAAACAATTCCTTTGCTTTTAAGAAATCTTCCTCTGAAATTACATAATTCGTTCGTTCGTCACCAAAAGGTACTTCTACAGATTTAATGGTTCCATCCTTGATATATTTATAGACACTTTGAACAGATAAACCCAACTGTTTGGCCACTTCTGAAGGTCGCATACCTGTTGGTTGCTGCTTCCTCGCACTGGCTAAATAATCCACTTCCTCTTTATAGTATCGAGCTTCTCGATGTAGCCGATGAGGATCCGCAATTTTTCTAATTTTTCCTTGTTTGGCATAATGGTAAACTGTTGCCTTTGAAACACCTAACCGTTCAGCCACTTGTTTTTGTGTATACCATTCATTGATCTCCGACCTTCCCAATTCCATAAAAAAATCCCCCTTCCATGTTTAATTATTACTTTTTATCCTATATATATATATTTCTTCTTTATCTTAAATAATAATAAAAGTAATAAATAATTATCATTAAGTTATAATTATTAGATATCTATTAGTAATATAAATTAAACTATATATTTTTACGTACTTAATTAAATCTATTCTAAAGTATATATAATTAAACATCAATAAATATATAGATAATAATAAAATCAGATAATATAGATACTTAATCTAACATAAACAAAGGGAATGTTTTTTTATGTTGATTAGAATATCTATGTATTTAGGCATTTGTTATAATGTAATTAACTTAATATATTAATAGAAATATATAATATTGTTATTAATAGACATTATTTTTATAAATATAGAAATAAGGTGAATTAAATATGAATGATCTAATATTGCATAATAAAAACCTCCAAGTAAGTGAATGGAGAAGGAAAATTGGAAACAGTTCTTCCCTTCATCTTTTACAAGAGCGATTAGATCTGGCGGAAAAAAATCAGGAAAAGCAATTTGCAGATTTTTCTGATGTAGAAATGATTCAGTGGTTTTTATACCGGAAGGAACATTTAGATCGACAGCATGACAAATCCATGCGAACGATAAAAGAATATGAACGAGAACTCACACAATTTGTAGAGCAGCTAGTTCAATATTCTAAAGAAATCGATATCGATATGGACAATATAATAGAAGGTTCTTTATTTAAGTCACTGTCTCCACGTCATGTTAGGAGATATCAAGAATGGTTAGCAGAAAAAAGCCCCTATGTACAAAGGAAGGGATTATATTCCCCAGCAACCTTGGCCAGAAAAACAACGATTATTAAAAACTTCTTGCAATTCCTGTATGAAGTCGAGTATATACACGAACCGTTGCATAAAGGATTATTCACGGCAACAGTTAGAAAAGATGACCGGCCTAATCGTGACCTTGGACCGCAAGAAGTTATACAGTTGCTCGATTACTTTCGTAAAATTAATCACCCTGTGGCCTTTGCAATCATTCATATTCTGACTACAACGGGTTTGAGAAATGAAGAGTTTTGTAAGTTAAAAGTAGGGGATCTCCAATATGATTCAATTACCAACAGCTACTATCTGAACGTATTGGGGAAAGGAAACAAAAGGAGACAGACTCCTTTAAAGGAAAAAACCTTGAATAGTATTCATATATTTAGGAATGCTCGAGGACTTGAGGATTTATCGGTTGCGGATAAGAAGAGGCCATTAGTGACAACTAATACTAGTAAGGCCTATACACCATCTTATTTATCTCAGTATTTAACCAAAACAATAAAGGAAACAAACCTTCCTTTTCTTTTACATCGTTCCTCTCCTGTTGGACCGCATACTTTTCGTCATGCCTTTGCGATTATTTCTCATAAAAGTGGAGTAGACATTTATCAAATTATGCGTTCACTGGGACATGAAAAAATAGAAACGACAATGATTTATTTGGAGAAGACTTTTGAAAAAGAACGTCATGCGATTCATGGCTGGAATCCTGAGTTATTTGGTGAGTATATATAATAGTGGAAACTCAAAAATAACTTATTCACCCTTTAAACATTAATAAGTTTGAAGGGTGATCTTATATAATGAGTTTAATAGAATTCAATTTATCTTCAAAGATTTATAATTCCAACATTTGCATTTTTGAACCTTCACGGTCAATTTTATGTTTATTAATATAGGTTATCAAGCTTCCAAGCACATACTTTGACCACTTCAGAAACAACATAATTAATGTCAACGTATTCTGGTTCTGCTTGAATAACTTTATATGGTTTCATTCGGTCAATGACCTTTTTACATGTTGCGTTCCAATCTCGTAAATCTCCCCAGCCAATCGAATGTGGTTTGTTCCAATCCATTACCAACTTTTGAACCCAATCGGCTCTCTGATTTGATTAAACCAATCGAACGAACTCGTTGAAAATCTCGTGGAACACTTCTTTGGATTCTTCAGTCTTGGTTGCTCCGTGTGGGACAATGAAATGACATTGGTCACAAAGCGTAATGAAATTATCGTCTTCAGAATCTCCACCAACATATCTTGGGTGTATGTGGTGGACTTCAAGCAATGCAATTTTATTCTGTCCACAAATGAAACACTCATGGTTATCTCTTGCAATAATACGTCCACGTTTCTTTGCTGTTGCTTTTCTTTGTTCTTTACTTCTCATTGGTCAACACTCCTTTGAAATGATTGTTTCTAATCACAACAACGGAGTTGATTTGAGAGCGTGACTGTCTGATTTGAAACCAGTTATTTCAAGAATGAATCCAACAGCTTTTGCAATGTCTCCAATTTCCCCACGTTTGAGGAATGCTCCTCGTAAGTTAATGAGTTCCAGTCTTTAGAGTGGAATATCTTTGATCTTGTCAACAAACACTCAATGAATAACTTGGAAATTTGTCCATATAAACACATTTTTGTCGGAATTTGCTATATAATTCTCTCTATATAGAATTTTTTTGGAGGTTTTTTATTTGATTGATCTCGAAGAAAGAATAACAAAACATGCTTCGTATACACATACGGAGAGAGTATTACAAATACTTGAAGAAATTTATTCAATCGGTATAGAAACACAACATATTCAAAAGTTAGATAGAATCCAAGAAACTTTTGTCTTTCTAAAAGAAGGATTAGACAGAGTTGACCCGTGGCTTATTTCGGTAAATTCTTTAAATACCATGAACAATAATATTTCGCAAATTGTAAATTTATTATCAAATTTCATGAATGATAAGAACCAACAACATTTAAATCAAATTTTCAATCACCTTGAAGCTTTGTTACAGTATTTCTCACAAGTCCTAGTCACAAAAACACCAGAGGATATCGAAGGTGTAAGAAGTTCTGTAATTACATTTAGAAAGTCTGTTGGTCAGCACCTATCTCTTTTAGAAAAAGACATAAATGAGACTAGGGCTTCCTTTAATAAAAATGCTGAAAAGTTAAATGAGCTAACAACTTCTATAGAAAGTCAAAAGTCCAGAATTGACTCCGTTATCAATGATTTTCAAAATCAATTTTTACAAGCTCAAAGTCAAAAAACAGAAGCATTTAATACTTTCATTAAAAAAGCTGAAGCAGATTTTAAAGGACTTTATGACTCCAATACTGATACCTTTGAAAAAATTGTAGAAACTCAACATGAAAACTCCAATTCTATAAATGAAGGTTTCCAAGCACAAGTTGATACCCAGCAAAAATCCTTTGAAACATTAATTGAAGAAATGAAGACTGAATTTCAAAGTGAACTTATTCATTTAAGAGAAATGAACAAAGAAGCTGAAAAAATCCTTGGTATAGTGAGTATGAAGGGGCTTGCTCGAGGGTATCAAAAAATCGCAAACAGTGAAGGCTGGAAAGCATTTAGTTGGAACATTTTTTCTATCCTTTCATTATTAGGGATTTTATGGTTTGGCTATGAATTTATTATTAAACATGAAGGAGTAATGGAATGGACTGCATTAATCAGTAGAATCGTTCTAACTGGTGTTGGACTTACTTTGTTTACCTATTGTGCAAAACAAGCCACAAATCATAGAAATGAAGAAAGACGTAATAGAAAAATAGAATTGGAACTAGCTTCTCTTGACCCATACATTAAGGATTTTGAACCAGAAGAGCAAAAAGATGTAAAAGAAAAACTCGTTGAAAAATACTTTGGAGTTGAACTTCCAACACCTAATGTTAAGGAAACCCCTGCACAACAAAATAATATTACTGAAACACTTACGAATAATCCTCAATTCTTACAGACACTCGTTGATAAAGTAACACAATCAATGACTCAAAATAAATAACAAAAAGAAACTTTTATTGTGACCAAAAAGACTTTGTTACAAAGAGGTGTTATTTGTGGAAAATCTAATAAATTTTATTATGAAGAATTGGAAAGTATTTGCGAGCCTTTTGTTTCTCATTTTTATGTGTTTCCCAGTCATTTTTTACTTTACATTTATGACTTGGGAATTCCCCAATTTATATATGGAAGATAATCCTTGGATTGGGTTCATTGGTGGATACTTCGGAGCAATTTTTGGAGGAGTAGTGAGTGGATTATTCACATTTCTTGGTATTCGTTACACTATCAGAAATAATGAAAAAGAAAAATTCTTAGATATATATTTCAAACGCAAACTAATTCTGGACGAGGTTATTAGTGAATTAAATAGGACATTCGTAAACGCTCAACATTTGCCAACTGAAGAAAAAATCGAATTTCTCGTCAAGTCGTTACCAATTTTAAAGGAACTAGTTAATAAAATTAAAAAAGAAATTGGTGGTAGTATTGCTCAAAGAGTATCCTATTTTTTAAAATTCTATGAAAAAATCGAATTGAAAAGTAAAGTTGATTTAAAACATACTTCAAGAGAAGAATTAGCAACTCTACATTTTGACTACATTTTGACGATACATAGGGATTTAATCGCGTACGACAAAAAACTAGATACTCAATATAGTGAATATAAAAAGAAATATTAAGAAGGCACTCATTAACTAGTGCCTTTTTACGTGTTCATTTAACCAAGGAAAAACAGTATTTCTAGTAAAAGAAACTCCGTGTTTTTACATATTTGTAAGCGTCAAGTACATTTGGTTCTTACGCACTTTTGGTGAAGAACTGTAAGAAATGTTATGGTGAGATAAAAAGGAGTATTACATTTTATGTCTATTGTGCTTGCTTCATTTGAGGGAGTTGAATGTGTATCTTCATTTCAAGAAATCGACACTCACGTTTTCATTCTAAACTCCATTCGTAAATCTTGTTCCTGCCCTTCTTGCGGCCATTTGTCTTCGCGGATACATAGTCGTTATATACGTGTTGTCCAAGACTTATCTATTCAACAAATGTCTATCCATCTTCAATTACAAGTAAAGAAGTTCTTTTGTGATAGCCCTACATGTTCTACACGGATATTCACGGAGCGATTTGCGTGGCTTCAATCGTATCAACGAAAAACGAATCGTTTGCAGAATCTTCTGCAACAAATTGTACTATCTGCAAACTGTGTGACTGCATCGAAAGTGACGGAATTACTAAGATTTCACACCAGTCATGACACTCTTCTTCGTTTACTTTTTAAGATGGAACTTCCTACGCCTCAAAATTTGATTCGCATTGGGATTGATGATTTTGCTTTTAAGAAACGTAATCGCTATGGAACGCTTATTGTAGACCAAGATACAAGACGTCCTATCACGATTTTAGAGAGCCGTGAAAAAGAACCCGTGGCAGAGTGGTTAAAACAACATCCTAGTATACAAATGGTGAGTCGTGATGGTTCTATTTCCTATGCTTCTGCCATTTCCGAGGCACTTCCTCATGCACAACAGGTAGCCGATCGCTGGCATATATTGAAAGGACTATTTGATGCATTAAAAGAGTCAGTCAATCAACATATTCCTGCCAATTGGAAGAAAACCGAGTATGTGCAGCCTAATGAACCCATTCCTGTAGTCCGAAAGACAGATTCTCTGCGAGAATCACATGAAAAACAGGTTTGGGAACGTAGTCAAAAAGTCCAAGAGTTTGTTCGACAAGGGAGGAAAATTGCATGGATAGCTCGACAGATGAAGTTGAGCCGTGGCACAGTATATAAGGACTTACAACGAAAACAAAAACCAGATTTCCGCAGGAATTCTATCTTGGATTCCTTTTTTTTCTGCCATTCAGCACTGGAACATCGAAGGAAAAACTGTAGATGAAATGGATAGACGTCTTCGGAAGATGGAGTATAAAGGATCAAAAACCACTTTAAATGCATATGTTGCCCGAATAAGGAGAGAGCAAACTTTTGGTAAAGTTACGGTCACAGTATCTCGATCACAACTCTTGTGGTCTATTTGGAGCGAAGCGCAATTCGATGAATGGGAAAAGTGTATACCAGAAGTGTTTCTCAATGAATTCCCAGATTTAAAACAATTACACCACATGATTCAGGACTTCCTATCAATTGTGCGTGAAAAAAAGAAACAAGGATTAATAGACTGGCTTACAACCTATAGAAATATGCCTTTTCCAGCCATTCAAACATTCATGAATCATGTAGAAAAAGATATAGAGGCGATTACAGCAGCATGTTCTCTGTCTTTTAGTAATGGCATAACGGAAGGACATGTTAATCGCCTCAAAAACATTAAGAGAATGATGTATGGTCGTGCAAGTAGCCAACTATTGACGTTAAGAGTCTTATTAGCTCTATAGAGAAAAAGTTTTTCTGGAAAAATATTGATGTTCCCATATAACCAAATACACATAGCATCACCAAAAGTGCGTAAGAACCACTTTAATCTAGCACTTACAATATTCCTCAAACGCTCTCTATTTTAATATAATCAACCTTTTCAAGAGTTGGTGTAATGTAGTATTTTGAAAGATAATTATTCCAATTTTCTTTACCGATACTTGAAATTTTTTCTTTCAAGGTCTTCCTGTTCCATAATTCAACTCCAAGTTTCTGAGCCATTTGAAAAGCTGTTTTTGTAAAATATGAAGTTGTAATAACAATTGCTTTGTGACAATCGTAATAATCCTTTGCAGTATGAATTTGTTGAATAGCATTATTTCCAACATAATTTTTAATTCCATACCGTTTACATTGTATTGCCACTTTTACGTTTTTACTGTCAACAGCAATCACGTCAGCTCCAAGGTCCCCACTCTTTTTCGTTACATATGTTTTTACATAACCTAAATTTTTCAGCAATCTAGCAACATATTCTTCAAATTCAAAACCGTCCATATTGTCAATTTCGTTCATTTCATAGACACTAACAGTTTGATTATCATACTGACGCTTCAATTTTGCTTTATACTGGTCAACCTCTGCTTGGAGCGACTTAAATAAATCAACTTTTTGGTCATAGATAGTCGTTATATAAGGTACTTGGGGTTTCTTAATTTCAGTTTTTATGGGTTCGGTAGGCTTTGAAAAGTAGAGTCCAACAGAAAGAATTATTATAAATAAAGAACCAACAATTCCAATCCAAAGTTGGGAAATACCATTGTAAGATAGTCCAAAATAAACATTTAATAAACCTACTCCCAAAATAATAAGACCTATTAGATAAAAAGGTAACTCCTTCTTGTATCTTGGTTGCAGTAGTTCTTTCTGGTACTCCTCACATTCTTTCTGATATTTCAATTCATTAGATTTTAATTCTCGCTGGTATTCTTTTTCTAAATATGAAATAATTTCTTCTAATTCCTTTTTACATTCACAATGACTACAATAAGGAATAATTTTTGTTTTTGTTTTATCAAGTCTCTCCATCATTACTTCATTATGTATTTTACATTTCCAGTAATATACCATTTGACCCACAACCTTAACACTATTCTTTTCCTTATTTTACCTTACCCATTAGTCTACATGAATATTTTTTAAGAAAATTATATGTTTGTTCTTTGTAGAGAATTGTAAGATAATAGAAATAAGTAATAAATGAATAGGGGGAAAAAAGTGGGGTCTATTATTCACGAACTTCAGTTAGAAGCAATGAATTCAACTTCAAGTATTACCGATTTATTAAGAAAGGTATTAGTCGTTGCAAGGAAATTGAAGATAAACGACTTTGAGCAATGGGTTGATGAAGAATTAAATGGCTACAATGTCCCACTTAAAGAACTACCAGAATATAGAGATATTGTAGGGAAAGTTCAATGGTTTAATCCTTTTCGTGGTTGGTGTCCAGTCATAATTGAAGACGAAAGAATTTTGGACATTGTTAGCAAAGTTAAACTCAATCAACCAATCACTGAACTTGAGCACTTGATTAGTTCTGATTCTGACCATTTAATTTATCAAATACCTCAAACTCAACAAAACCTTTTGTCAAAAATGTTTGGTGAAACAGCAGAATTTAGGCTTTATTTCGGAAAGTCTCAATGTCAAAGAATGATTGACGCAGTTAGAAACATTATCTTAGAATGGGCATTAAAACTGGAGGAGGACGGTATTTTGGGTGAAGGATTGAGCTTTTCAAATGAGGAAAAAAAAGAAGCAAGTAAAAATAATTACACTGTTAATAACTTCTATGGGAACGCAAACGGAGTACAAATTCAACAAAACACGTCTCATTCAACACAAACAATTATAAATGAAATGGACTTTGACAAAATATCAAACTTCATTTCAACTCTAAAAGACAATATGAACCAAATTGGTCTTCAAAAAGAAGAACAGAAAGTAGTCGAGTCAGAAATTGAAAACATTTCAACCGAGTTAGCGTCAACAGAACCCAAACCTTCAGTATTAAAACAATCCTTACAGTCAATAAGGACAACCCTTGAAGGAACTGCTGGAAACCTTACTGCTTCTGGTTTACTTTATTTGCTTGGTCAAATTAACTTTTAAAATATCGGAGTCCAATGAGGACTCCGTGTCTTTGTTTCAAGGATTCTATTGTTTCTTTGTCAACCAATATTATTTCTTGAACATTAGAGGGAGCAATGAGTTTGCTGTTATATCAATGTTTGTCAACCAGTAGGTCACAAACGGTTTTGAAGTTAGAAGATTGGTGTTATTTCTTGTTATCGGTAGTTATCGGAAATCCTTGATTTTAAGGGGGTTTCAGGCGCTTTTTTGTGATTCTGTTATTTCTAATTATCGGTGGTTATTTCTAGTCCGTGACCAAAATGTGACCAGTACGCGACCAACGAACTAGCAGTAAATAATCAAAAAACTGCACCTTCTACATTATTTTTTATTTTACCGACAATCTCATTGATACTAGTTTTTATATAGTCACCGAACTTCATCAAATAACAAAGTTGATTTTGAATATAAAGTTTTTATTTCTATATAAACTGAAAGCCCTAATCAAAGGGCTTTTTAGTTAATCTTTAATTTAGCTTTAATGATTGCTTTTCCATTCTCTAAGCTCCCCTTGCTTTATCAGTTTTATATCTGACTGAGACAGTCCTATTCCATTTACAGTATTCTCTAATTTATCCAACCTCTTTTCTAAGTTATCAAATCTGTATAACATCTCTTCAGAAAGCTCCTGTATTGCTTTAGCTATTTGCTCCAAATTCAGTTTATCCTCCATGCTTTCATCATTTATATCATGTAGTATTCTTTTTTGTTTTTTATTATACATATCCTGACTGATGTAACCCTCTGATAGTAATTCCTCTAGCCTTACTAATCTGTCCTGATGGTTATGAGGACTCCTATCAATTTCTATACCTAACCTCTTGTAAACATTATCCCTTTTAGACCTAAACTCCTTATAAGTCATTCTGTACTCTTGGTACTCCTTGCTGTACCTAGCAAGCTCCTCATCCTCTATTAAAAGGTCAAGCTGTTCATCAGTTATTGCCATTTTAAAATCCTCCAGTAATACGAAAGAGCAGGTCATTGTCCTACCCCTTGTCTAATGTTGTTTATACTAAAGTATTTTTTCTTAAATCAGCATACTCATCATTTTTATACATCATTCGATTAAATTGAAATTTTATATTATCCCAACGAAGCAATTCATAATCCATAACTCTCTGTCAGCGCTGTATTTCCCTCAATTATACAATGACTTTCGATAACCTCCTTTTTTAAATGTGGATTGACCAATTCTAGACTTAATCACTTGTTCTTTCTCAGTTTCCGTAATTTCATCATCAATAATATAAATCATGGAGTCTAACTTTTTTTGTATGTTGCTAGCGTTCCATAATTTTTGAAGTTCGATTGCATGTTCTGGTGATAACAAGTAATTTGTTTGCTGTCTAAGCCTGAGAATAAGTAACTCTTTTAAAACAGGATGCTCAAGAAGTGATAGCCGACTTATAAATCCATCTTCGAGTCTTACTTCCTGTACCTCTAACTTTACAGCAAGATAAGGATTTGCCCAATCATCTGTATGCCAGTAATATTTAGCATTTTCATCATCAATTCTTTCTGTAGGTAAACTCATTACTCTTGCTTTTGCAAGTATCCCACCAGTACCTCGTTGCCCCCCATCTGATCTCCACAAAAAGACAACATCATTTAACTGAATTTTATCGATAAAATGTTCTTGCCTTAAAGACCACCATATAAAGCCATGATTTTTAACATAATTATCAATATCAAAAACCCTGGGATTCCCCTGAAATATCCATGTATTTATATGTTTTTCAGAACCTCTTATAAGTTCATTTCCCACTATTCTAAAACCTAAACCTTTTAAAAATCTATTTGTTTCATCACCTCCGCTAAACTTTGAAGGCGAATATTCTTCACCATTTGCAAAAATGTTTGCAATGGAAATTACGTATTTAGGTGGATAATTTTTACCTTCATAGACGAGATTGAATCTTGTTGATTCCCTTCTTTCCGGGACTCGTTCGATATCAATCTTTTGGATTGCCCTTATTATATGATCTTTGTTTATATTTTTTGGAATCGGCATACATAGGCCCCCTTGTTTGGTTGCTTAGTATAAGTAGTATAGAAACTTAATTGTTCTCCTATCCCTTTTCCTTGAAGCGGGACACGACAGGTTATTCCCTTTTGTACAAGAGCAGGAATTAAGTATTGCCGATATTTTTCTCCAGCATAAAAGTCAATTTGAGTTATATTCAAGTCTAGATCATCTATTTGCTTCAGAACCGACTCCGACCATTCCTTTCGCTCCGAAACTTTCATATTATTCAAGGTTATATCATACGGCTCAATAACATCAATCTGCCTTAAAAGTCCGTACTTTGCAGATAATACAAACCAATCATCATAATCTTGCTGCTTAATATACTCAGTTGCCTTTTTAACAGCGTTGATTCAAGATACATCTCTCTTGCACTACATGGGTAATCAGCCTTTAATTTTGTACAACTTACAAATGCAATTTTCAAATTATCCTTCTCCCCCCTTTAGGGTATAGACAGGAAAATTGTACCATACTGTAGGAATATTTTAATAATAATAATAAGTAGAGCGGAACTAGTCTCGAACTTAATCAATTTTTCTCTGTAGAATTCCACTTATTTATAACACTTTAGTATATAGATAATTCGAGTCGTATCGGTTTTTCAATAGAGCGTGTTGATATACGTGATTTCCGCTTCAATATACGAAAAGGGAGAGCCTCAATCAAAAGACTCTCCCCATTCTTCAGATACTCCTATTCCTCCGCCTTTAAATTACCAATTCTATACCATTTGCATTAACAGCAGCTAAATGGCCTAAGTAAGTTTGAGTTGTATGAATCTGTCCACTATCAATTACTCTTTTAACGCCATAGTTTTCAATAACATAATCTGCTCCACCAATAGGATTAGCTTTTTACTATTATTTTTTATTCAACGTTTCTTACTTCATTATAAATTTTTATTTGATGCCGTTGATTATTCTGATGTTTTTATAAATATTTGACTAAAGTAAAAAAGCAAGTCAACCATTAATAAAGGTCACTTGCTTTTTTAGGCTCATTTTTGAACTGTTATTCATTTAAACCACTGCAGGTTTTTTGTGTTCTGCGTCACGGTTTCTTTTATTAGTAAAATACGCTTTTAATGCTGGAATAATGAAACGATCAACACCCCAGTAGTAGCTGCCAACACCTGCGAATAGTAAGATTACTGCTAAAGCCAAATATTCAGGGTTTGTACTAATGGTTCCGGCTAAAAGGAAGTTTAAATTCATAAAAGCAGCTGGGATTGTAGCTGCTCCTAGAATGAGTCCAATGCCAACAAGAAATTCACCCCAAGGAACTAATACATTAAACAACCCTGCATTTGGAAGAGCAACGCTTTCCAAGAAACCTGTATACCAGCCTTGTACAATTGGGGCTTCGCCACCTGCTTTCGCAATCGCTCCTTGTAAAAATCCATTTACTTCGAATCCACCTGTTATTTTTCCCCATCCTGCTGTCATCCATTGTACACCTAACCAAATTCTTATCACTGTCCAAATAGCACTTACTTGAGGAGTTTTCCACCATTTTGTTTCCATATATATTTCCCTCCAATTATATTGTGATTGATTTCACAATTAGGATTAAAAAAATATTATTGATTGAGTCATTCCTTATACTTTATTTTATTGTGAAATATTTCACTAACTTCTATGTCTATAATATACTCTACTAGTAGTTTCAACCCTTGTCACCATTTTGTCATTCTTTAAGTTTATTACTTTATAAATATTGTATTTGATTTCATTCAAAACTAGCAAAACCAAATATTCTCTATGTCACTAGTTCATATCACTAGTGATCCGTAGTCTTTTGGTTTGGGTGGGCCATGTGATAGGCTGGCTTTGCAGGAGGGCCCCCTTGTTTGAGCGTAATACAAGCGAGTAGGTGTAATCCAACGACGGCCACTCTTCATATGAGCCCCAAGTCCCCGAACACAAAGGAAATGGAAGCACTAGTATGCAAAGACTTTGTTCGAAGGGAGTTAAACTACTTTGAATTTACTTTCAAAATTCTTCTTCAAATTACTCTAGCTCTGGGCTCTAGATCCCCCAACCAGTAGCGAATGTTGAAGATAGATAGTGAAAGAGACCATTTGCCTAACCTCTTTCAGCCGCGTAAATTGAGTAACGCTTTAGAACAAAATGAGAAACACTTTTTGTCTACAAGTACCTATCATTCGATGCAAATTTCATAAGATCTATTACAAAAAGTTATCCTAAAAGATAACGGCAAGGTTAACCTTGCTAGCTTGATATCATCTCATTTTCATTTGTTCTAACAGGGTATAACAAGTATGAAGAACTGATATTAAATATCTTTAAAATAGAAAACACCCTGGCTTCGAAATACCCAGGGTATTTTACACTGTATTTGATAATTTAATATTGGTTCTTTCCAAAGTTAGTTGAAAAGAACTCTTTTCTCATATTTGTAAAACAAGGATAAATTTTTTTTTATTTCAAATAATAATAATAAAAGTGCTGAGGATTGTTAAAATGACAAACACAACAAATAAAAATAATTGCCCAAATTATAAAAAAATTAAATATATCCTCAACCAATCACCAGATTTACTTTGTAGGACAATTGAAGTTGCTGGAGATTGTCTTGAAGTTGTCTTTATGAAAAATTTAATTAAGACTGAAACAGTTAATGAATATATTATTAAATTCATTCAACAGCTGCCAAAAAAAGATATAACCTATCCTTATTTAATGAAAAATATCCCTATTGGCGAAGTAAAGATTGACTTTAAGGAACAAGAAATTATTTCTTCACTTTTAAATGGATTCGTTTATATTTACTTATTAAAAGAAAGTAAAGCCCTTTTAGTAAATTGTGCTAATCCAATTGAAAGATCCATCGAGAAAGCAGAAACTGAATCTTTGGTATACGGTCCTAAAATTTCGTTTACAGAATCATTAGCTTCTAATATAAAAATTATTAGACAAAATCTAAATAATTCTAATTTGTGTACTGATGAATTAGAAATAGGTGAACATGTTAAGAAGCAATTAAGAATTATATATATTAAAGATTTAACGGATGAAGACGTACTAAAAACACTTAAACATAAGCTTGAAAATATTATAACTGATGATATAAGTGACAGTTCAGTTTTGGCACAATGTCTTGAAGATAATCATTATTCTTTTTTTCCTCAGTTTATCATGACAGAGCTTCCCGATCGATTTCTCTATTCTATTTTAAATGGAAGGGTTGGTATCCTTTTAGATCGAAGCCCAGTGGCTATTATTGGGCCTGCTAATTTTTTTTCGTTTTTTGAATCAACAGAAGATATTTATTTGCGATGGTCTCTGAGTACTTTTATAAGATATATACGATTATTAGCCATGGCTGGGTCACTACTCTTCACAGCATTCTATGTTGCAATCATTACCTATCACTTTGAACTTATACCATCTCGATTATTAATCATCATTGGGCAATCCCGTTCACTAGTTCCTTTTCCCCCTTTTCTAGAAGTACTTTTAATGGAATTATTAATTGAATTACTTAGAGAGGCAGGGGCACGGCTTCCGTCAAAAGTAGGTCAAACCATGGGTATTGTTGGAGGGATTGTAATTGGCCAAGCAACAGTTGAAGCGGGGTTAACCAGCAATATTTTAATTATTATCGTGGCATTTAGTGCATTAGGATCGTTTTCTTCCCCTATTTATGAGATGGGGACTGCCATAAGAATTTGCAGATTTCCTTTCATTATTCTAGCAGGAATTTGGGGATTGAATGGGATTATGGTTGGTATCTGTGTACTGATGGTCCACTTGTTAAGGTTGACATCATTAAACAAACCTTATCTTGCACCTTTATACCCATTTAGGATAAAGGATTTAAAATACTTCCTAATACGTCTTCCACACCATTTTTATATGAGACGCCCTGTAGTTAACCGTCCATTAAAAACGTTACGTGCAGAATGGAAATTAAAAAATATTGATAAAGATTTGGATGAATTCTGAGGTGGATAATGAAATCAACTGTTAGTTTTGTAAACGCCTATATTGCTTTCTTCATTATACACACCTCACAAATCGGGATGGGCATACTCGGTTTCCCTAGAATAATCTATCTAGCAGCAAAGCAGGATGCATGGGTCTCCATTTTACTATCTGGTCTACTTATCAGTCTTATCACTTGGATAATGATTAGGATACTTAATCATTATGAAAACTTTAATCTTTATGAAATAAATGAAAATGTATTTGGTCGTTTTATAGGCGGTATAATCAATACCGTTATTGTCATTTACTTTATTGCAACAAATTACTCTATCATCATCAGTTATGTTGAATTGTCCCTGTCATGGGGATATGAAGGAGTTTATGAGTGGGTAGGTATTTTCGCCCTATTATTAGTAACACTTTATGCAGTATCAGGAGGATTCAGAGTAGTTGCAGGGGTATGCTTCTTATCTTTTTTTATAACTATATGGATCATATTTGTATTGTATCAACCATTTGAATCCTTGCAAATAACTAGAATTTTACCCATCTTGACAACATCCCCGCCTGAAATAGTGGAAGGAGTATTTAATAGCAGCTATACAATGCTAGGTTTTGAAACGTTATTTTTTATTTTTCCATTCATAAAGGAAAAAGATAAGCTTCTTTTTATCAGTCAATTAGCAGTGTGGTTTACTACACTTCTTGTTTTATTTACAACTGTTATTTCTATATTATTTTTTAGTGCAAAGGAATTAGAAAAAAATATTTGGCCTCTTGTCAGTATGATAAGTGTAGTCCATTTTCCTTTTCTTGAGCGTTTTGAATATATAGCAGTATCCATATGGATATTAGTTATATTTTCAAATTTAAGCATAACCCTATTCATTTCTTCAAAAGGTGTTAAACATATTTTTCATGTCAAACAAAAACATGGAATTTGGATCATCTCAATCATCATTTTTATCATAAGTTTTTTTATCACTAAAAGAGTCGACATTAACCTTTTCATTAATCAAATTGGTCATATTGGTTTTTACTTATGGTTTGTCTATCCGATCTTGTTATATTTCATTTCAATTATTAAATCTAAAATTCTTTCTCATTCTTAATGGAGTTGAAATAATGAAAAAATGGCTTATTCTATTTTGTTCTCTTCTCTGCACTGCCTGTATGCCACCTGAAAAAATACTAGAAAGGCAAGGAATTTCAACAATTATTGGTTATGATTTACTTGATGATGGTACTTACTTAGGTACGATTAGTTTATTGCAGTTCGATCGAAAGGAAGAAAAAACAAGTGAAATTATTTCGGCCGTCGGAACGACAAGCAAACAGATAAGACAAATTTTAGAACAAAAAACAAGCCACGACATTACTTCTGGACAATTAAGGACATTACTATTTAATAAAGATATGACAGAAACGAAAGGAATTTCAAATTTTTTAGATACCATGCAACGAGACACCAGCATAGGATCTTTAATATTTTTAGCCATTACAGATAATGCTGAAGATATCATTAAAAATAGAAACTATGAAGAATATCCTGAAATGGGGTCATATATTTATCAATTGTTGGATAAGCAAGAAAGAAAAGAAATGTTAATAAATTCCAACCTACATGATTTTTTTTCTACGCTCTATGAAATTGGTATTGACCCTACCTTACCCATCATTTCAAATGAAGAAGGTGTAGCACCTTACATCAATAGCGTTGCATTATTTAAAAATGATAAAATGGTAGGTTCAATTTCTTTGAAAAAAACCATGTTCATCAAGTTATTCACCCATCGCAAGGCTTCTCTGGGAGATATTACATTAAATATACCTGTAGAGACATTCAAACAAAAAGGAGTCTCACTAGCCGAAAAGCCAAAAGAAGATAAATTTAATATCACCATTCACCCTATAAAGCACCGCGGAAGTATTGAATTATCTACAGAAGATGAAGTTAAGCTAAACGCAACCATTTCGGTTTCAACTATAGAAGGACAGCCTGCTGTTACTCTAAAAAACAAGGAATCAATAAAAAAATTAGAGCAACTTCTTGGTGAAGAATTAAACAAAGAATTCGGGGATTTTCTTGAGGAATTAAGAAAATTAAATTCCGATCCAATCGGCATTGGAAGAAAAATAAAAAGCTTACGAAAATATTCCAAATTAAATGATAAAGATTTGAGGGAAAAGTATTCAACATTAAAGTTAAAATCAACTATTAAGGTTGAAATAAAACGAACAGGCGCTATTGATTAGTAAAGATAGTTGAGAAAAATACTCTAATATCTTATTCTTTCAAGTATATTACGTTCAAGAATATTAACCAAGAAGAACCTCATTTACTTATAGTACGGTTCCCTAATATTAATGCTAAACTAAATCCTCAACATTATGGCCCATTTGTGGAATAACTTCTTATGATGATTGTTCAACTAAAGGGTGCGATACGGTATATATTGGCAGCATTCCTGTAATGAAGAAATATGAGGTTTGAATATAAAAAAGCCTATGCTGCTTTAAGAAGATGATCTCTGTATTGAACAGGGGTCATCTTTTTTTAATTCCACTGATATCTATAATGGTTGTAATAAATCATATACTGCTTTATTTCCTTCTTTAATTCATCTAAAGTTGTACATGTTTTAATAGAGGCTTCATCCTTAAGGTGACCAAAGAATGATTCTTGAGGGGCGTTATCCCAACAGTTTCCTCTTCGTGACATAGACTGAAGTAATCCTAATCTTTTCACCATTTTTTGAAAGTTAGTGTGTGTGTAATGAACACCCTGGTCCGAGTGTATGAAAGCATCCTTTACTTTCTTAAACTTCCTGTTTTTCTTTAGTTTTGAAAGGGTATCTGTAGCTAAGTCAATGGTCATTCGAGCTGATACATGATAGGCTAAGATTTCACCTGTTGAACTGTCTTTTATAGTGGATAAGTAGGCTCTCTGACCCTTGCCAAAGTGAAGATATGTGATATCTGTTAGGAGGACCTTCCATGGAACTCCTGCTTAAATTCTCTTTTAAGAGGGTTTGGTACAGCTCGATGTTCCTGAGTAGCTTTCATTAGTCGTCTGTGTGGGTTTGCCTTTCTAATAGGGCATATAATTCCGAACTTCTTCATAATTCGCTGTATTGGTTTCAAATTGTAGACAACATTAAATTGACCCACCAAGGTCATTTTAATTTGGCGTGCCCCTTTCTTACGATTTTTAAATCGGTATGCTTTTAAGATAACCTCTTTTACTTCCTCATCCTTTTTATCTTTTCTCCTTCCCTGTTCTTGTGACTTCATTGAGAAATAATTATAATAGCCACTTTTTGAAACACCGGCCACTGTACATAGATAGCTCACCATATGCTTTAGTTGATATTTTTCAATTACTGAACGAATAAGAATATATTTTTGGTGGAACCAATTCAAGGATTGCTACCAAAATTAATAAAAGGATTCCTACAATATAGGGTCTTTTTTCCTTTTTAAAGAACCATTTCAAATCCATAAAAACCTTCATTCAACCACCTCCTGTAAAAACATAAGAATATGAATCCTGTCATCTTCTCTGCATCAAATAAAAAACACTCATTTGCGAGTGCTTGTTCTCTTTCATTTTTACTGCTGATTGCTGTGAATGGTTGTGTCGGCCTCCCATTCACTTCGAAAATCAAAACCTATAAGTGGATATAAGTTTACAGAAAAAAACAGATAATCTTCAACTAGAAAGAAATACCAATTATAACAATCATTGTCTATTAATTGTCTAATTTAAGCAAGGGATTCAACTCTTATATCTTCAAAGCAAGCTCTTTTGTTAAAAGTCATTCTTGAAGGGTTTTTTTGAACGACTTAAAAACCATCTACTTCTCAGGTGTAATTTCTGATATTTTTCCTTGAGCCCAAACTATTTGTTTTTGAATAGGACCTGGTTCAATAGACTTCTCATAATCTTAAGTATTTTTATGTACTTGTAAAATCAACAGAATTGTTACTATATATGTATTTTAATAAAAAATTAGTTAACATTTGTTCCAATCTCTGTGTAAAAAATGTGTAAAACGAATTAAAAACCTAACTTTTTCAGTCATTTTCAAGAAACACAAAAAACACCCACAAACATTTATATATCGACATTTGTGAGTGTTCTATCGTTTCATAATTTAACTCGTTTTTACTTAAAGATACCGGTGGTCGGGGTCGAACAGACACTCCTAAAGGGACACGATTTCTAGTCGTGCGCATTTGCCAGTTCCGCCACACCGACATGCATATGGAGGAAGCAACCTGATTTGAACCTACAAGAATAAGAAAACATTTTTTGTTCATGAGTGTTCTTCTTTCATGACCTATGTACTAACTTTAGTTATCATTCCTTATAAATTTAAAATTATGATTACTTTTAAATTCCAAGATAGAAATTTGAGCAGTTAAATAAAAAAGGAACAGTTAAAATTGTTTACTCCCTCTAACTTAACAAAAAGCTGACTCATTTGTAAGTGAGTTAATAACTAAGGTTTCTATCTATTCAAAAAAGGAGAAAGTCGTTTCTCAAGTTCAGCCAGCTTTTTTGCATTACGATTATACATATTTTTAGCCTTATCTGATTGTGTTTCTAGAGCAAACAACTCTAAATCAGCTTGACATTTTTTAATCATGGCCATTAATAAAGGTCTAGTTTGAGGGGATGGGACTTTGATCTGGTCATCATATAGGTCAACGGTTAATTCTCCATATGAGTCCACT